>Ga0256405_10001876_pt1 | contig 53308 bp, 60 predicted proteins | sample RumenRJG_02DNA_FD_189096 | JGI IMG/M metagenome (GOLD analysis project Ga0256405, IMG submission 189096) | Bovine rumen microbial communities from Lethbridge, Alberta, Canada - RJG_02 | ecosystem: Host-associated > Mammals > Digestive system > Stomach > Rumen | place: Canada: Alberta... | reverse complement strand
ATAAATGAAATTTCATCTACCCTATTGTAAAACTGTGAATCATCTAAATCATTATCATTTCCTAATGGTAAACTTGCCATAATATTCACCTAAATTAGTTAATATTCTGTTAATCAAGTTATATAAACGTAATGTAAATTTCATTATAATGAAAAAAACACACTTTCCATTATGTAATGGAAATTACATCATGATGAAAAAAACACACATAACATTACATTAAAAAAAATTAAATCATCAATACAATGACATATATTAACGAATTCATCATTATCTAATCTGAATCCTTTTGGAATGACACCAAGCTGTTTGAATCCCAATTTTTCATATAGATGTCTTGCAGACAAATTATCTTCAACAACAGTATTGAACTGAAGAATTAGAAAATCAAGTTCTTTTGCTTTTTCAATCGAATCCAAAACCAGTTTTTGACCAATGTGTTTTCCTCTGGCTTTTGAGGATACTGCATAGCTAGCATTGGCAATATGGCTGCATCTTCCCACGTTATTAGGATGGAGAATATACAGTCCAAGAATTTCACCGTCAAATGCAACTCCAATATGACTTTGACTGTTGAAAAAATCCAAACCTGTCTTTAATGTCAGTGCTTCTTCTTGTGGAAATGCATTGCCCTCTTAAACAATTTCATTCCAAATTGAACTCAATTCAGACAAATCATCCTTGGTAAATTCTCTAATAATCATCATTTAGTTAATTTAAAAATAATATTATATAAAATTTACATTAACCATCACCATTTATCATCTGAAACTTGTTTTGAAAAGTAGTTACCCCATATGTATAGTTGAAACTTGAATTAATTTTTCGAAAACTCACCGTTAATCCAATAACCTGCCTATTAAAGTATAATTAATTATAATATACTTAATATAATTAACCGCATAGCTTATTTTGATAGATAACCTACTATTTAAGAACATAATAATCTAATGCAACATATGTTGCAAAACTTTATATATCATATGTACCATAACAAATAATAAAATGCAACATATGTTGCATATTATGGTGAGTATATGGATTATCATGAAATATCAAATATCATTAAAAAAAGCCTAAACCTTAAAACCAGTCCGGTTAGTGTAAAATTATTTGAAAAGGAAAAGGATGCTGAAAAAATTTTTGAAAAAACAGATAAGATTATGCATTGTCAAGCAATAATAACTGCAAGTAAAGGAAAATCATTTTATGGAACCATAGCCGAAATTGGATGTCCAATTGGAGCAGGAATTTTGGGTCTAAAGGAACTACCTGAAAAAATACTTAACGGATCACAATTCAATAAAATGAATGTGACATCATCACAGGAAAGCGGAAAAGCATTAATTGATTCAGTTGCTAAAAACCAAAGAATAGAATCCATTGCATACATGCCTTTGGAAGATTCAAAAATAGAACCTGACGTTGTTGTAATAATTGCTAAACCCAGACAGATTTTCGATTTAATAAGGGCTAATGCATATCAAGAAGGAAAGAGAATGGACAACAGCGTTGGAGGAACACAATCACTATGCGGAGACATTGTAATCAATTCAATTCAAACAAATGAACCACATATCTCATTTGGCTGTATGGGATCACACATGGCAACAGAACTCTCACAAGACCAAGTAATAATCGGAATACCAATATCCAAAATTGAAGAAATAACTAATTCATTAACTATATTACATAAAAGGTAGAATATCATGAAATTTAAATTCAATACTCCATTAACTGAAGGAAAGATAATCAAAAGAAACAGTCAATTCACCATGGATGTTGAAATTGAAGGCACCATTGAAAAAGTGCATTGCCCGACAACAGGACGGATTGGAAATATTGATTTAAAAAATGTGGCAGGATTACTTTCCAAAAGCGACAATCCCAAAAGAAAAACAAAATATACCTTAGAGGCAATATCCATCAGCAATCTCAACAGAAAAGATAAAAAATGGATTGGAATAAATCAAATAGCTTCAAACAAATATATTGAGTTGTTTTTAAAAAATCATCTTCTTGATGAGATGCTTCCAGAATATAATGAGATTAAAAGGGAAGTTAGTCTTGGAAAATCCAAATTGGACTTTTTAGTTGGAAACACATATCTTGAGGTTAAAACTCCTCTGCAAACATTACAAATAGAATACGATACAAATATTAAAACAAAAAAAGTTTCATCATTTTCATCAACTGACAGATTCGTAAAGCATATCAATGAACTTGCAGACAGTCTTGAAAATAATGAAAAGGCAATACTTCTCAATACATTTCAATATGACAATCCAGGATATGAAATTTTAAATCCAAGTACAAATTATAGTGAAGTCAGCGAAAATGTGGACAGATGCATTGAAAAAGGATTGGAAATCTGGCAGGCCAATATGAAAATAGACCATGAAGGTGTGGAATTACTCAAATACTGGAATACTACATCAAACTTCAGGAGGGTAAAATGAAAAGTAAGGATAAAATCGTTCAAAGTCTAATTGAACTAATGAAAACACATGAATTTGAAGAAATCACTGTAAAAGACATATCTGGACTTGCTGAAGTTAACCGATCAACATATTATCGTAATTTTAAATCAAAAGAAGATATCATAAAATACAAGTTAGAATCGATAATGGACGAATACCTGAAAGAATTTGAAAGTAAAACAGATAAAACAAAAGAAATTTATATCCGAACAATTCTTGAAACGTTTCTGAAACATGAGGAATTTTTAAAAATCATACATAAGCAAAATCAAAGCTACATACTGCAAAAAGTACTCGTCAATTACTTTGGCGACGTATTGAAAGACACCTCTAAAAAGGAAAGATATCAAGTCTATTACCATATCGGAGGAATTTACAACTTTACAATATGCTGGATTGAAAATGACATGAAAGACCGACCGGAATATCTTGCAAAAATAGGTGCGGAGATAACATCAAATATTGAACCGTATTTGCTTAAATAAACTCTTATTTAAAATAAAAATCATCATGTAACTACATAACATCCACTAAATTTCATCATCCAATAAGAAGTCCAAGATATTCCTATGCTTTATTCCATCCCTAGACATGTCAAACTCATCTGTTGATATGACATATTTTGGATAGTTATCCTTAACCATAAGCAATGGTCTGAATTCCCTTTCAATTGTGTCTTCATGAGTCAGTTCTCGTGTTAGTTGAACATATATTTTTTCACCCATCTTTTTGCAGACAAAATCAATCTCATAATTTCCAACACACCCTATGGTTACTTCATATCCTCTCCTTAAAAGTTCAAAATAGACTATATTTTCCATTATTCTGCTGTTGTTGATTTGATTTCTGCCAATGCGCACTTGGTTAAATCCTTGATCAACACAATAATATTTTTCATTAATGGACAGTATTTTCTTGCCTTCCAAATCTTCCCTTTGCACTTTATACAAGAGACATGCATTTGTAAGATAATCCAAGTAATTGTATATGGTTTTTGGTGAAACCTTGATTTTTTCTTTTGTGCGCAGATAATCTGAAATGCTTTTTGAAGAAACTATTTTTCCAGTGTTATCCAAGATAAAATCAACTATTCTTGTAAGCAGACCAGCATCTCGAATATTGTATCTCTCGATTATGTCCTTTAGGAATATTGAGTTGAAAATATCGTTCAAATATTCTGTTTTATCGATTTCAGATTCAAGAGACAGTAGAAATGGAAATCCTCCGTAAATCAAATAATCTGCAAATGCCTTTTTATTGGGAGGTGTTTTTTTATAGTCCAAATATTCCTTAAATGAAAATGGATACATTTTGATTTCCATATATCTTCCAGCCAGATGAGTGGCCAGTTCACCGGACAATAATTTTGAATTGGAACCTGTCAAGTAGATATCACAGTCATAGTCTACACGGAAGCTGTTGATTGACTTTTCCCACTCGTCAACATTTTGAATTTCATCAAAGAACATGTAGATCTTACCATCAATGTCTTTTGTCAAATCTCCTACAAGCAGGTCCAGTTCACGAGGATTTGAAACATTCCTATATTTTGCACTTTCAAAGTTGATGAGAAGAATATTTTCCTTGTCAATTCCTCTTTTAAGCAGTTCCTCTATGATTAAATTAAACATGTAAGATTTGCCACAACGCCTTACACCAACAATGATCTTAATGATATCCTTATCAATTAATGAAGAAATTCTATTCAAATACAAATCTCTCTTTACCATAACTATACTTATGAAATTATTAACATATAAGTTTATGTTTTTTTAAAAATAAAAATTATAAACATATATAAATATTGATTTTATAATAAAAAAATTATTGTAGTATAAGTTAATAAAATTTAAAAATTAAAATTATTATATTATAAATCAACAAATTAAAATAATCTGGTTTGTGTGTCAATATAGCTCGGTTCATTGACCTCTTTTACAACATCGTCGTCTTTAACATCCCCAATCAGCAATGGCGAATCAGGATTATGCAACTTTTGGTTCTTTTTAACCCGCTTCATGTTGGCGTTCGCATAATACACTTCAAATTATCTACTACTTTTAGTGAAATTTGTTCTATACAATACGAATAAAAAATGATTAAGAAGTAGTGGAATTATCTACTACTCTTTAGTGAATTTTGTTTCATATATAAAAACAAATATCATTTATCACCAAAAAATTATTTAAAAACCAAAATTAGTTTATTAACTCAGAGTTGATAAATCCCCCAAAAGAATATGCTTTTCAATGACGTTAAATCATTTCATTATCCATTAAAAAATCAATCAAATTCAAATGAATAATTCCATCATGAGACATATCCGCATCATCCAGAGTTATTGCGTATTTTGGATAATTATCTGTGATATTCATTAATGGTTTAAATTCTCTTTCAACAGTTTCTTCACTTGCCAATAAATAAGAAACTTGAATATAAATGGGTTTGTTTTGTTTTTTGCATACAAAATCCACTTCCATGTTATCAACTTTACCGATGGTGATTTCATATCCCCTTCTTAAAAGTTCCAAATAAACAATATTTTCGATTACACGAGTGATATCACGTTGATTATTTCCTATTATTGCCTGTCTAAAACCCAAATCACATAGATAATATTTTTCATCATATTTTAATATTCTTTTACCCTGTAAATCTTCACGCTTTACCTGATAAATCAAGCATGCATTTTCAAAGAATTTCAGATAATTATAAATTGTATTTACCGATAAGTTTACCATGTCCTGCTTTAGCCTTTTATGAATTTTATTAGCGGAAAAGGGCTGGCTAATGTTATACATTACAAATCTCATAATCCGATCCAATAAATCGACATTTTTAACATTATTTCTTTGAATTATATCTTTAAGGACAATTGAATTGTATAAATCAATTAGAATTAATCTTTTATCATCACCCCGATAGTCAAATGTTGAAGGCATGCCTCCCTCTTCCAAATATCTGTAAAAATGAGTTTTAAAATCAGAAGTAATTTCATTGTAATCAAGATATTCTCTAAAAGAAAATGGATATATGTTTAATTCCACATAGCGGCCGGACAAATATGTGGCAAATTCTCCTGACAATAATTTTGAGTTTGATCCAGTAATGTATATGTCATAATTTTCTTTTGCAAAGTAAGAATTGATTAATTTTTCCCATTGGGGAACAACCTGAATTTCATCAAAAAACAGATAAATTTTGCCACCAATATTTTCAGTTTTATAAGATATGAACTCTTCAAGCTTTTTAATATTATCTATTTCAAAATAATCACTTAATTCAAAGTTAATCCAAACAATATTCTCTTCAGGTATTCCTTCTTTTATTAATGAATCAATAATTTGTTTTAATATGGTTGACTTGCCGGAACGTCTTGTTCCTATTAAAACTTTAATAATGTGTTTATTTACAAAAGGATTGATTTTATCAATATAATCTTTTCTTTGAATAATCATTAAAATCACACTTCTTGTTATAATTATTAATTTATCATAACTACCATATAAAGTTTTCAGTATAATGAAAAGTAAATAATAAAACCAATATTATTTTCAGTTAAATGAAAACTAATATGAAAATTAGAAATAAATTTCAAACCAATGAAATTAAAAATATAAATATTGAAAGTAAAGAAATCAAATTAATCTTTGTTGCATATCAATATAGCTTGGTTCATTAACTTCATTTACAACATCACACCATTTAACATCCCCAATCAGCAGAGACGAATTTGGATTATGTAACTTCTGGTTCCTTTTGACCAGCTCCATATTGCGTTGGCATAATAATATCGAAATTATCCAATACTTATGTGAATATTTGTTCGTAACATATAAAACAAAATATTACTTCTCAAATGGTCTCTCACTATAGCGCTATAATATTAAAAAACAGAAAGTGATATTATGGATAACGAGCTATTAGAAGAAATACATATAATGAGAAATCATAACAAGTCAACACAGCGACTCTACAGACACTCAGTAAACAAGTATACAGAATTTTGTGGCATGAGTCTGGAAGAATTGTTGGAAGAAGCAGAAGCAGAAGAAGATGAGGGCATAAAATGGAAAAAAAGAAAATTGAAAAAAAGATTGTTGACTTTTAGGCAACATCTTATCGACAATTTTTCATTAAATAGTGTATATGCAATATTTGGACCAATAATGGTAATCTACAAGTATTATGAAATTGAAATTCATAAATTGCCTCCAATCAATAAAAAAGCTGCAAACACAGCTGAACCCATACAATTTGCAGATTTACCAGATAAGGAAATCATCAGAAAAGCAATTGATATAGCTACACCTACAATAAAACCCATAATATATTTTATGTCATCCAGCGGTTGTGCAAGAAGAGAAACACTAAACCTAACAATCAAAGATTATATTGATGCGTTAAGTGAATACACGGACGAAACTAATATATTTGACATGATTGAAGATTTAGGCGACTGTGAAAGTGTAGTTCCAACATTCAGCATTTTAAGACAAAAAACGGGCAAACATTATACCACATATTGCAGTCCTGAAGCGGTTCGAGCAATAAATACTTATCTGTTATGGAGATTGGATGCATTGAAAGATAATCGTCCTCTTTTTAAGATAGATCCCAATCATTTTACAATGTGTTTTATCGAAATAAACAATAAATTAAGATTAGGTAAAGTAGGGAAGTATAACAGATTCCGCAGCCATATGCTTCGTAAGTTTCATGCAAGTACATTGTATAATGATGGAATGAGTTTGGATAGAGTAAATGAACTGCAAGGAAAGGCAAAAAATAGAACTGATTCAGCTTACTTCATGGTTAATCCTGAAGATTTGAAAAATGAATATATTCAACATCTACCTTCACTTTCAATCAATCAGGAAGTTGAAAGGCTAACTGTTAAATCTCCAGAGTTTCTTAAAATGGAAAAGGAGAATGCTGAGTATAAACAAAGAATGGATAACCTTAGTAATGAGATTGATTTGATTAAAAAAGAAGTTATGTCAAGAATCAAATAACATTATTTAGAAGCCAAGTGAAATTTATACATTTCACTATTTTTTCTTATTTTTTTCTAAACACCAATTTTTAAAACATCGGTGTTTTATTTTTTAGGGTGAACAATTTAATATTAAAAACCTTTATTTATTGAATATTTTACAAATAAAGGCAAAAGAAATATTTATATATTCAGAACACCAATCTATGATTAGGCCTTACGAGTGAGAACAATTTTTATCAGTGAGAACAATTTTTCACACTGAAATCAATTTTTTCGTGAGGTACAATATTGAGGTGGAATATAAAAAAAGACATGAAATAAAAGTAATAAGAAAAAAACAGATCATTATTATATAAAAAAGGATTATAATATTAAAAAGATATTTATTTTGAATAACGAGCTAATAAATATAAATTTTTAATATAATCCTAAATTATGGGTCAGGTAAGAAAAATAAAAATAGTAAACAGAGTCGCCAAACCATGTTAAAATTAATACTTTTCAAAACTTAACCCAATATTTAGTTTATTTTAAGCATATATAAAGATTTGTACATTTAACACAAAGAATGTTCATCTTATTCTAAATGTTGGTAAGGGATGAAGTATTGACTTGGCCTAAACTATTTTTATTTATCATATAATTCCTGACCAATAAGATCTGCGATATTTTTAGTTGTTGATTATAGTTAATCAAGAAATAATTTACCAAATTACTTATTCAAGAGTAATGAGGTAGAAAATATGGAGTCGCTAAACTATGAATGAGATAAGAGAATGGACAAGTAAACCAGTGCCTAAAGAAGTTATTGTTTCACAAAACTTCCGAGCACTTGAAGAAGCTATTGCTGAAATTGCAGAATGTGAAAACATCAGCAATGAAAGAGAATTCTTTGATTTATACAAAATCAAGATACTGAAAGTGGAAGAATAACATGAAAAAATAAGGAGTCGCCAAACTATGATAGAATTTAAAGATATAGATGGAGAACCTCATGTACTAGTCCCAAAAGACATATGGGACAAAATGTGGGACGTGTTTAGTAAAATTGAATCAGGTGAATAGAAATGAATAGCTATTGCCTTATGAGGTGTGAATTATGACAACCTCAGATAATCAATTCGAAGACAATTATCACGGCATCTTAACTCACAGCGGTGAGATTAAAGTTGCCAAATTCGATGTAAAACAGGAAATACTTCATATTGATGATAATGGTACAGTTCTGGTAAGAGGAAAAGGAAAAGCATACATTACTCTAATTCATGTAAAACTGCTGCCGTTGATTCGATATGCTGAAAGAGGTGATATCGGCTTTATCAAATTCAGAAGAGGTGAAGCATTTATTGTCGGATTTAGGAAAAATCCAGAGGTGCGTTAAATGTCCAAGCCTGCAAGATTATATCCTAAACCAGAACCTGTAAAAGTTAATCCCAAATTACTTTTAATTGGGAGTATTATATGTGCTTTAATTATTGGCTGGATTGGAATTGCAACCAGCAACTTTGGAGGAATCTAAAATGGACTCCTCCAATAATTATGAAGGTGAAAAAATGGTAAAAGCAGAACTTATAGAAAATCCGCAAGAAAATGAATTAATAATTAATGATAACGTTCCTGATGTTGATGTAGCTATTGAACAGTGGGACGCCTATCAGAAACTCTGTAAAGGACTATTAAATGACAGTGACTATCAGGAAATTATAGTAAAAGAAAAAGATGAAAACGGCAACTATGTTAAAGTGAAAAGACACTTTAAAAAGAAATCAGCATGGCAAAAGCTCTCACGTGCATTTAATGTAGACACTGAAATAGTGAATCGTGAACTTGAAAGAACAAAAATGGGAAGAGTCAGAGAAGCATACTACTGCGTTAGAGCTTCACTTCCCAATGGTCGAAGCGTAGAATCAGATGCATTATGTTCCAGGTCTGAAAAAGGAAAAGACAAAGTTTCCGACCACACTATAATGTCTACTGCAAAAACACGTGCAACCAACAGAGCTATTGCAGAGTTAATAGGTGCCGGAGAAGTATCAGCAGAAGAAATGACAGCCGAAAAACAGATTAGTCAATCATAATTTTTAAAAGAGGACAATAGCTAATCCTCTTATAATATTTTTTTAGGAGTGATAAAATGAGTTTTAATGACAAACAAAGTATATTCACAAGTACTCAACTGGATTATGAAGAAATTGTAGAAATCCCCGACGGATATGAAAAAGCTGAACTAAAAGACTTTGAAGACGGAACATTAATTACGGGCAGACCGGAAATGTCTTCTGTTACTTCATTTACTTTTGATGATGACGGTGAAGAAAAAACCGTAAACAGATTCAAATTATACCTCTTCCAAGATTCTAACCAGTTATATGTTGAAATAAATATCAATCTTAAAAACGATGGAGACATTCATAAAAATGTCAGGAAAGGAAGCGTACTATTCGATTTCCTAACCAGCATCCTTGAACTGGAAAATGCCGGTTCTGTAGGTAAATCAAACATCATCAGAAACGTTAACTTGGCAGAATACCGTGAGTTCGTAAACAGACTGGGAGAAATGACAATTCAGGTTAAGGAAAAAACCGGAACATATGTATTCTACAGTTTCGTTGTGCGTGATGTACAGGTAAAATGAGGTATTCACAATGGATGAAGGAAGTTCTGCTGTACAAATGAAAAAAGCTATTGAGCATGTTTATAAACCTGCTGATGAACTTACATACTTCAAGAATATAATTAGTGCATTCTATTTGCAAGGTACTGACAATGAAGTTGTAGAAAAGATTCTTATAGAATTTTACAATCAGCTTCCTTCCCATGAGATACAATTAGCTGAAATATTGAAACTTCTGGATGACATTTATGTAGGTGATGTTAATCCGAATAGCGGCCTTAAAGGTATGGAGCTATTCATTACCAATAAATATGATAAGAAGACCAGCCTTGAAGTTATGCGTGAATTAAATAAATGTATCATAGCATACGATACCAATTTAATCTATAAACTCCAGACCGGTGCTAACCGTTTTATAGTAATGGATTATAGGCACAATGAGGTCACTATGCAGATTATTGACTGGAAAAAAGGAGTTGACGTAACAGACTATTCCCGTGTATTATTGTGCTATCCCTTGGAAACAATAATACATGACAATCCAATCAGTGAAGCCGGACGCACATTTAGTATAGAATGGATTTCAAGTAAAGGAGGACATTTCTTTACTAAAAACATGAGCGTTCCCGAAATAGAACAATACCTGACAGATCATGGATATGTATTAACGCCAAAATATTTCAGAGGTACAATAACAGCATTGATACAAATCGCAATTGAAAATGATTTGGCTATTATCAAGAACGATATTGAAACTCCCGGTTTTTATTACAACAAAAAAACCAATAGCTTGAATATTGTCGATTTTGAGATCAGGCCAGTTAATATCAATAAATTAAATATTGCCCTTGATTTGATTGAGGATTTGCAAAACTACTATCAGGGTCAGGAAGCTAAATTAGCAACTACACTAAAGCATGCAATGATTGTTCCATTCGGTTTTGCCAAAAAACAGATGGGATTACCACTGGAAAACTTGATTCCTTACTTATTCCATTTTGGAAAAGGTGGAAGCGGTAAAACTACCATTGCACGTATCGGCGCATATTTCTATGGTGAACCTGACAGTGAAACCGATATTGGCGGTTCAGAGTTTGATACCGTTGCAAGAATCGGCGGTCAAATCAGCAAATCAACCTTTGGAAAAATCATCAATGAACCCGAAGGAGTATTCAATTGCAAAAGCTGCATAGAAACCTTAAAGACAACAGTTGAGAGAACTAATGCACGCCGTAGATATGAAGGCAGGAATTTAGTGACAATTCTTGCCCTATCAACACTTTCATTTACAAGCAACAGTCCTCTGCCGAATGTTGAAGGTTTAACCAGAAGATTTGTTCAGCTAATGTATTCCCATAGTGAAAAGAAAAGCGATGAAGAAAAAAAGGAATTCGTGGAGCATTTCCGTATGGATTCGCCAGAATTATGCTTGTTTCATCGTTTGAAGTATCTCGCAGATTTTGTAGTAGATGAAATTAAAAGGGATGTAAACTTGTTGAAAATGCCATGGCAAGATTTAAGCAATTCATTAATAATAAGAGCATATGCAGATTGTGAAAGAGAATGTCCAAAATGGCTATTGGGATTTGTACAATCCGTAACTCTTGAAGATTTGGAAGATGAAGAAGTTGAGAGCTTAAGAATGTTTTTCATTAATGAAATCAACAAACAAACTAAAAACATTAAAGTATACTCTGCTGAAGACGGATATCCCAAAAAATCAGAAGATTTCTTTTCAGATTTCGTTAAAGATTCCAATGAGTTCCATGAACGAGTCTTTAATGTAATCAATGAAAGGTTGATTCCATATATGGTTCTTCATCATGCAAGAGATGGCTATAACTATGTTTGCTTTACAAGTGGTTTAAGAAATGCATTACAGGAATCCAATCAGGTATGCTATAGTCTTAAATCAACTGCAGAATTATTAGGTTGGCAATATGTAACAGTTAACTTAACTGAAAGAACAACAGTGATGAAAATTAGGTTTGATAAATTTTTAACATTTTTATATCCTGATTTAAGTGAAAAGGAGGAAAATTAGCCAAAGTAATTAAAATACAAAAAAGGTAATTTGATAATCAGATTACCAAATCAAAAAATTTTAAAGGATTTAAAAAGTTTATTTTATAATTTAAGCCTTTAGAATCAATTTAATTTTTTGAGGTAATCAAGTAATTTACAACCAATTTCGAATAGTGACTATATAAAAAAAAGTAGCTGTTATCAATAAATTACCAGATTACTCAATTACCTTTTTTGTTAAATTACCAGATTACCTAATTACTTATTTTTTACTAAATTACTTAATTACCTTTTAGATAACGGGCTGATAATTATGATCAAATGTGAATGCTATCCCAACCATGAAATTTGCAAAAACAAAAACACCTGTGAATTTTGGATACCCTTAAATCAAAAACTCAAACAATTATATCAACAAATATCTTATGAGCTAAAAAAATTAGAAAGCCTAAATCAGAGAAAACAAGACTACTTTAAAATATTGGATGAAATTCAAAATGGAGTATATACTGAAATAGTAGCTATTGATAAAAGATTAAAAAGAGTACCAAAAAAGAATGCGAGAGGTGAACCTATACTAAAACCGAAAGATGTACAAGTAGGATTAAACTATAATACCATATCCCAAGAGATAACTGACACAAAAATAATTATTTGGGAATTAAGAAGAAAAGAAAACAATATATTAAAGATTTTAAAAAAACGAGCTAATTAGCATGATTAATTTTATAAAACTCTCTATAACTACAATCAAATATATAACAAAATCAGATTACTTTAAAATTCATTACACAGAATGTACTAAAATTTTTAGGTAAATATATATTAAAAAAATAATATATTATTATCATATTTATTAAAGAGTGATTGTTATAAAATTTGATAGGTGTTGTAAATGTCTCATAAAAAATATTCAAAAAATTTTTTAAATGAGGTTATATTTCAGATAAGATTTTCTCCATTATTACAATTATATACTGATCAGGAAAGTGCGGCTGCAGAATTTCAAAATGTAGTGGGGCATGAATTTAAAGATGTTAAATTCCAACAAAGTAAAAAAGTCAGTGTTACAATTGATAATAATACTGGTAAAGCAATTGAAAGTAAAACTAATGATGAATTTTTAACTTGGATTTTTATTAGTGATAAAGGAAAACACATTAGATTAAATGGAAAAGAATTAATTTTAAGTTATGGTGAAAATTCTTACCACGATTTTAATGAATTTTATAAAGATATAGAATTAGCTCTTAAAGGATTAAATAAATTCACTGTTCCTAAAATAAAATTTATTGGATTAAGATATGTCAATCAAATAAAAATTAAAGATTATTCCTTATTAGATGAATATATTAATCCAAATCTACATTTAATAAATAAAGAATTTGATAAAGAGAATCTCATACAATCAATTAATAGAACCGAGCTTAAAATTGATGATTATAGATTAGCATTTCAATTTGGCCAATTTAATCCAGAATATCCTAATGTATCCAGTAAAAAAGAATTTATTTTAGATTATGATTGTATCCTAGACGATGATGAGGAGTTTAATAATATTACTGATAATTTACATAAAATGCATGACATTATTTCTAATAGATTTGAAAATGATATAAAAGATAGATTACGTGAAGAAATGGGGGTAATATCATGACTGGAAACTTTATTGATTCATCAAAAATAAAAAGAGTTCAAAAAAAGAAACGTATCCAATTTAAAGATTCTAATATTGACACTAGTCATTATCGAGTCAATAGTCCTAAGATAATTAAATCTATTCCCATCGATTTCTGAGATATATGGAACAAAAAGACATCTATTATAAAAGATTAAATCCTCATAAAATTTCACAAGGTGATTTGTTAACCGATGTTAAAATTCCAATTTTTAATAAAACACTAGATATTATTATCTCCCCTTATTTAATAGTTTTATCTCAAGATTGTGATTTAAATCAAGATTTTGATGCTCATACTCAAATCAAAACTATTAATTTTGATGAATCCCCTAAAAAAATTTCTTCTTTTCATAATAGAATGATACCTTCAATATTATTGGTTCCAGCTTATCCTGAAGATAACTTAAGAGAAGGAACCCATTTAAATTTTTTAGATTTAGAAATGACTAGAATAGGAAAAGAAAAAGATACCCGTTGGAAAATTTTAGTGCAAAATGAAACACCAAGATATCATTATTTAAAAGGTTCACAAGATCTTGATATTCCCAATCTGGTATTAGATTTTAAAAGATATTATTCGTTATCTCGAAATTATTTATATTCAGTTTATGAAGAGTGTTATTCATTATCATTAAAAACATTGTACAGAGAAGATTTATCAAATCGTTTTTTCAATTTTCAATCCAGAATTGGGCTACCCGATTAAACATTTATTTTTAAGTAATGTCATGTGGAGTACCATTTATCCACATCAACTCTCCTAGTTTGAGTTTCAGCTATTAACTTTTCATATCCTCCGGTAAATGCCACAACACAGTCATCATGAATAGCTTCATTAGGATAAGCTGTAATTTTTTCTAAAAATTCCATGGCCCATTTTTTCGTAAACCCTGTTCTATCCTTTCCAACCAGAAATATTCCATTCTTTTGAATATCGGCTGAAACCCTTCTTGCCCTATCAATTTTATTTTCTCTCGAGTTACCTGTGCCTGTAGTGAATCCTCTTCGGTTTAACTCATCTATAATTAATAATCCGAAGTTTTTACCTGTGCTTCCATCGAGTTCTATATACTGCACATCTGACTTATCACGTGCTGCAGTATTTAGTATTTCATTAATCAGGTTTCGTGACTCAAGCTGAAACTCATATGAATCCAGAATGTAAATATTGCCAGATAAATCTTTGGCTAGCAATACTCCTGCTGTATAATCCGGATCTGAATTTTTCAATGCATCATCATTCAATACTTCTGTAGCTGCAAGATCCCAATATCTAATAACCTTAATGATTGGTATTTTCATGTATTCATCCTGAGAGATTATGTGGAAGTCTGATTCATCAAATAGCTGGCCTTTGACTGAAGCATACCAGTTACCGTTCATTAACTGCTCACGTGTAACTCTATCCAATCCCATAAGATATTCTTCATAGTCGTTTCTATCCAAATAAATGTTATCTAAATAGCTGGAGCTAATAAACCTTATTTGAGACTTGTCTTGAATGTCTTCATCAATCTTTTCTATGAATCTTTCACGAACCCATTTGTTTCCACGTTTACCTGGATTTGAAGAAGCCATTAACTGTGTTGGAAGTCTATTGTCTTTAGTTTTTCTTACCCTAGACCTCATATAGATATATTTGAATCTTTCAAGTTGCGTCAGTTCATCAATACCTATGAACTGATATTCGGAACCCTGATATGTATCCAGGTCATTAATGTTACGTAAATATCCAAAAGTTAGTGAATTTCCATTGGGAAATGTCCATGAATGTTCGGTTCCATCCCACTTTGGTTTGATGCTTGCATTATTTTGAACTTCCTTTCGATTTAACCATTGACTTGCCTTGTGAATTAAAGCTCCTTTACGCTTCAAGTCAGATAATGTACGTCTCAAGATGATGGCATGATATTCATTGGCATCATCCTGAACATAAAACAATGCCCTCATTAATAGACTGGTTGATTTACTTCCTCCAGCAGCACCACCAATAAGGACTTCCTTTTCTGTTGCCAAAATCATTTCAGCCTGCTTTGGAAATGGATTAAATGGTATATACGGGTTTTCATAAACACATTTCTGTAAAATAGCTTTATCTCTGGCATCTAAATAAAATTGGTTGTTTTCATCATACATTATTATCATCAATTTGTTTTGCAAGGACTTCTATTTCATTCATGATATCTTTTTGTGAGATTTCAATTTTCTTATCTTCAAGTTCTAATACTCTGTTTTTGAATAGTCTGTCCATTTCATCTTTGAATAGTTTGTTTTTGGCTTCAAATGCTCTTACTGATAATTCCAGATATCTTACCTTTAGTTCAGCTATATCAAGCAGGTATCTCGGCAGGCTTTTTTCATTTGCAATGTGTCTTATTTCCTGATCTATTTTTGCAAAGTCAATTTCAATTCCTACAGCATTTTTAGTAATCTTGTCAAGATTGTCAAGGCCAGTTTTAATGTCTGTTACCTGTTGCTGGAGTATTGTATCAATAGCTAAATCAATATTGTCCTGATGAACATTATTGTCTGTTATTTGTCTTTGATTAATAGCCCTATCTGTTAATGCTTCTTTGTCTCTTGCTCTTGGGTCTTTATCCTTGTCAGTTAAATCATATTTCTTTTTGAATCTTGAAAATGTGGCTCTGCTTACTTCAAATTCATGTTCATCTGCAAGCCATCTTCTCACACTTTCATCAGTTGCTCCGGATGTTTTCATAACTATTATTTCATCCAAAAGTGTTTCCAGAAAATCCCTTTTTGTCAGATTAAGTTTTGCTTTGAATTTTCTGTAGGTATTGTCTGCTACATCCCTATCGTATTTTGTTTTAATAAATTCTCTGACTTCTTTGTTGCTCATTCCTTTCTTGCAGCAGTTTATTATTTCCTGTTCGTGCCGTTCTAAAAAGTAGATTACATCTGAATTTCCTCGACCCATAGGGTTTAGTCCCTCCTATAAATCTCTTAATTCTCTTTCAAGTTCCTCTTTTCTTGCTTCGATTAATCTGTATTCCCTTTGTTTTATAATCTTTTCATAATTAGGATTTTTATGTATTAATGCTATTGTCTTTTCAGCATCTCCAATAGCTATTAACATGGCCCCAAGTTCGTAGGCATCCTTGTGGGTAAAATTAGAATCTTCAACGATTTTTTTGAGTGTAATTTCCACCCTTGCACTGATATTTGTTTTTTCAAGTAACATAATATATTAATTTATTATGTATTATATATAAAATTTTATTATAAAAAAAATATAAAAGTAATAATAAATATTACTTTTGCTCATGAAAAAAAGTTTTTTTTAAGAGTTATATACATGAGATATATTTTTTGAAGTTATTCTCCGTCATCCATTTCGTCAAGTTCCTTTTGAAGATCGTGGATTTGCATTTCCTTGTAGAATCTTTCAAACCTTCCTGTTTCAATAAGAAAAGCTGAAACTTCAAGTGCATCCCTATAAGTATAATTGGACTCTTTGATAATTTGCTTTTTGTCTTCATCCATGTAGGATGAGGTATTATTTATATTGGCCATACTTATTACAACCTGTATATAATAATTAATATAATATTTTATTATTACTTTTATATAAAAGTATTCTGTTATGTAGAGTTAACATCTATTCATTACCCAAGTTTTTTGTAAAACAAACTAAAATGAAAATAATAAAAACTTTTTTCTTTCATTTAATTAAAGATGACATTACCAGACATCATTTAAATATACTTTTCTGAAGAAAAATCCTAAAGAATTAAGTGAAAAATTATTTATAGTCCCCGCTAATTAATTGATAAATTAAATGCAATAGAATTAAAATATATAATTGAAATATAATTCAAATAAAAATATCAATAACTTCGGTGAATAAATGAAAAAATGCATAATCTGTAAAAAAACTAAAAATAACAATGAGTTTAATAAAGAACATATACTTCCAGAATCGATTGGAGGATCTTTAACTATTGATAATGTGTGTAAATCATGTAATAGCAAATTAGGTGAAGAAATAGATTCTAAAATTATTAATGATTTCTTAATTAAAGGCAAAATTGTGGGAAAAAAAATAAAAAATAAAAAAAATAAAGAAAAAGTTCTATTCGAAAAATTAACTTCAAACAAAAATCCGCAAATAAAATTAAATGCAAAAAGAGGAAAAAATGGTGAATTTGAAAGATGGGAAAGTAATACTTCATTAAAATCTTCAGAAGATAAAAATATGCATACAATATATTTTGATTCAAATAAAGATAAAAAAACTGTTTTAAAAGAAATAGAAGAATTATTTAAACACAAATATGGAAAAACTCTCACTGAAGAAAAAAAGAATGAAATCATGCATAAAATTAATAATGAACATGCCCATCCTGAAATAGAATTTAATTATAGAAGTACAATTGATTTTAAGAAATTAACAAGAGAATTTATCAAAATATCATATGAAACAGCACATTACATATTAGGTGAAAAATATTTTGATGATAAAATAGGACAAGATTTAAGAGAATCATTATTCGATGAAAATCATGAATTAATAGAAAAATATGCAGACAGAGGAATGAAATTAGTATCCGCACCAAACTTTGAAAAAATTTTTAATCAAATGAATTTTCTTTCAGATAAAAATTTAATACATTTAATACAAATTTGGGGAATTAACAATAAACTTTATTTAATAATTAATTTATTTAACATATATATTAATTGTATTTGTATAACTGAAACTGCAAATTCATATAATTTTAATGAGATAGTTTATTTCATATTATTTTACCATGAAAACGATGAAAAATCATTTGATGAGATGAACGATATAGATTTGGCTATGAAGTATATAGAAAAATTTTCAAAACATAATTAATGATAAAAAAAATAATCATATCATTACTTTAATTCCTTTCTTGCTCGTTGCAGTCTTCTTTTTATGGTAGAAAGACTACAATCAAAATATTCTGCCAATTCTTTATTAGTTTTTCCAGATTGTTCCTTGAATGACAATAAATCTAATGGAGTCGGCAAATCATTACGAAATCTAGGATGTTTTTCTTGTCTAACACCATACATGGGATTAGATTTATCAACTTCATTTTTATTATTTTTTGATGGATAATTTAAATTTGAATTATGTTTAAATGTATTATTTTCTGGATTTTCTTTAATAATATCTTCTTGAATTTGAGTTATAGAAATGTTTTTTCGTCTTAAGTAGAATGAAATTGCATTTCCACTTTTTAAACCCAATTCTTTTGCAATTTCATTTGTTGTTTTATTCTGTTTATATTGCTCTTTTAAAAATTCTACACCCCCCATTTTATCAATTATTGACCGATGAGAACCATTAAAACCCAATTCTTTTTTCAATTTTGTATAACTTGTGTTTTTATACTTTAAATAATCATAAAGTTTATTTGGTTTTAAATTTAAACCATTTGCAATCTCTACGATTGATTTAAAATTTTTTATTTCTTCCTTTATATAATCTAATCCCCCTAATTCTTCTATTTCTGAAAATCTATTAGGTTTTTCTACATTCAACTTATTTTGGAGTTCAACATATGATGTGCCCCTCCTTGTTAAATAATTATAAATAGCATTAGAATTTGTAAATCTTAATTCTTCAGCTATTTCATTAGCAGATTTATTATTTTTTATCTGGTCTTTAATATAATCAATACCTCCCATTTTATCAATTTTAGAAGGTTGTGAACCGCTTGAAGCTCCTAATTCATTTCTTATTTCAGTATATGAAGTCCCCCTAGTTTCCAAATAACCTGCAATAGCTTTATGACTAGATAATCCCATTTCATTAGCTAAATCCGTTAATGATTTATTTTTTTTAATGGATTGTCTAATATAATCCATTCCACCAAAATCTTCAATAATTGATGTACCAAAATTTTTATTATTTTCACCAGAGTATTTTTTATTAGATAATTCTTTAAAGTCCATATTATTTTGATTCGCATAATCCAATACTCTATATCTGATTGGTTCAAATGAACAATCATATTTGATTGCTAATTCTCTAAAACTTTCACCCTCTAACCATTCCTTAAAGAGTGTTTCACCATCAGGAACATCATCTCTATATTGTGGATGTTCCTTTCCTTTCATGATTGGAGGATTTTCTCCGCCAAGAGTTAAATTGTAATGAAAATCATTTTCATAAGTATTTAATTCTTTAACCCAATATCTTTCTCTTTCGCCCATAACATGTTCATCATCTCCAGTTTCCTCAAGTATGGTTAAAGAAAAATTTTCTAAACCATATTTTAATATTGCCCTATCAATTCTACTTGTTCTTACTGGAGAATTATAATGGTCCTTGAATCTTCGATATATATCTCCTGAATAACCGACATATTTTTGACCAGTATGTTTAAAGGTAATTAAATAAACGCCAGAAACTTTTTTCAATAAATCACACTCCAATAATATTTGAATGAATTTAAGATGATTATTTCATTATTACTTGTTATATTGTTGATACTATTTTAATTAAATTAAATATAATCTTTTTATTTTAATTTTGTTAATATCTATTTATCATTAACAATAACATCTGCATAAATCAAATTTAATTTTAAGCTATGACATAATGCAAGAGTTTTTAAAAATAGATTTTGAATAAATGAACCCGACATTAATGTTAAAAAAAGAAAAAGAGTTAACATTAACGTTAACTACTATACAAATCTGTGAATATCCAAGAGGGATCATATGCTATGAGATATCCATCTTCACACCAGATTGCTCTGACATTTCCTGAAGTTGTATCTGCTACTGCTGCAGGATCTCTGTTAATCCAGTTTCCTCCAGTATTTTTTGAATGCTTCAATCTTAACCTTATATGACCAGTTCCACTAACACGACATTTAACATGGACAAACTGAACATCATAACCTAAAGATTTAGCAATATGATAATAAACTTGTCCCCAGTCAACACAATTGGAACCATTACCATTAACAGCATCATTAATTGTTTTCTTGTCTGTTTTTTGAGAATCAAAGTATTTACTGTATAATTTCTTGTTTGCTATAATAGCTAAAGCTTCATCTATGGTCTTTCCTTTGTAGTTAAATGTTTTGATAAATAGCTGCATTGTTGAGTCATTGTAATCAGGAAGTGTTGACATTCTATATACAATAGATGGGTATCTTCCATTGGCTTTAATGAATGCTTCTGTTCTTATGGACATATCCACATATTCCGCTTTATCTATTTGTTCTCCATTCTTTAGTGTTACATAGTTTGGAAGGAAGTCTAGAGAAGTATTATCTTTAATTAATGCCATTGTATACATTACAACTAGCTTATCTTCACCTAATTTTTTCGCTTTCTTTTCAATATCACTACAGCCACCATATAGGTTAAGTATCTGATAGTAATCACGTTTTTTGTAGTTCTTTTTGTTCTGGATTAACCAGAATGCAATTGAGTTCATGGCTTGGCAAAAACTTGTCCAACTAATACTCTTATTATCTGACATATTATATTATTTATATAAACTGGATAATAAATTTGTTGTAACTTCCCAGTTTCATGAGAAAAAATTATGAAACAAAATAATTATATTTTACTAATTCATATACTGAATATATGGATAACATGATTATGACCATAAAATCTTTAGTTTATCAAGAGATGAATGAATCACATGGCAATTGGTCAACAGATAGATATAAAGATATAATTTTGAATATAATCCTAGTAATATATTTGTCTGAAAAGTTTGACACAATATATCAGGAACTTCTGGATGAGGGAGAGGGTTTTGAAGAATATGAATATCTATATGAGGCAGCAGATACATTTTTTATACCTCCGGAATCTCGTTGGAATAATATAGTAAAAGACATTGAAATAAAAGATAATGCAGTAATTTTTGATAATGCATTGAATTATTTAAAACATGCTAACCCAATACTTGAAGAAATTATTCTCCCTTTTTCAATTTTTAGAATTGGTAAATCTGCACTTGATAAATCTGCATTAAAGACATTTATATACCTATTTAATGACCAACTAAAGAAAAATAAACATGCCCCAAAAGAAAAGTGGATTGAACTTTATAAAAGCTTTTTAGAGGATTTTGCAAAATTGGATGAAAAATATGATTGTTATTTAAAAAAATTCATTGATGAATATTATCCATTATTGCATAGAGATACATTATCAACTTAATTAATATTTATCAATACTCCTGTTATGAATCCATTCACGATGTTTTCCAATAGCTACCTTCACAATAACATCAATTAGATTAAGTTCATCAATCTGTTTGAAGTAGTATTGTGCTGGTCCTTCCAGCATCTGCCTTAAGTCATAGAATGGTCTTGGCTTGACTGCATCTGGATGCATCAGTCCGTAATTCTTTAATAGCTTGACATTTCCTGTTTCGTACTTTTCCAGTTTGGATTTCTGGACTTTACCGGCTACTGTCTTTTCTTTTTTCTCAAATAATTTAGCTATTTGGGATGGATCAATCAGTATACTGGATTCAATCAACAGCAATGTTATTTCTTTTCCTTTGACTGTTATTGTTGTTGGATGTGAATTTTCAGTATCTAATATTAATTTCATTTTATAGCCTCAAGTATATAATATGGCGATTATTGCATATAAAAAATTTGAGCAGAAGAAATTAGTGAAGCCGGTAAAACTTCACTAATATTTAGGAGATAAAATATGGTTTTATGCTCTAAAATTACCTTTGATGATTCTGTTAGGTGCATTCATAAGCACACCAACGCTTGACAAGATAAAGAGTTTGGTGTACATCGGCAATTCATCTCTGATGTCTTTTCTCATGAATTCAATCAAGGGATAAAAATCATACATCTCACCGTCAGGTCCTAAAGGAGCAACGGTAGTTCCGGTAGTTCTGGAATAAAGTAATTTCATTCCAGGATTAATGTAGTCCATACCGATGTATGTTTTATCACCCATTTCAGAACCGCCATCACAGACAGCAGTACCTAATATGTCGATGTTGTCCACACCATAATAGCTTTTGATTAATTCCACCGGTTCAACTTTTCTATTATTTGAAAAGATATCTGATTTCAAGGTTGTCAATGATTTGTAGCTTACAGCCATACTGTTTAAGTTGGCATAACTTCCAGCTGATTCCTTGAATTTCTCCTGAGCTTTAAGAATTGTCATACCAGTGTCATCACCAGTTTCAAAGTCATAGGTAGCTACTTTAGATGAATTCATTATCATGTCAATAGCTGCCTTTTCAATGCTTCTACCTATGAGAATTCCTACGTCTTGTAACATGTCATTAACGCTTATCAAATTGGAATCTAACATTTGAGCTGAAACGTTCAACACTCCACCAATAGTGTCAATAGAGATTGTTTCTGAGATTGGTTTTCTGACGTTCAATTCCTGTAATGTTGCGCCCGGAGCAATATCTTTGGCCTCACCGAGTACACCGGATTGAATAGCCTCTTCGATATTGACTCTTTGTGACATGTAAGTATAATATTGTGAGTTTTCCTCTATTTCTTGCTTTGGTAAAAGTCTTGTGAATTTCATCCACTTTGCGGAAGTATCTGCTACAATTTGCGCCATTACTTCATTTTGTACTTTTGCATCATTTCCTTTTGTTAACATTAACATTTCCTCCTTATGGCCTGCAAGTACCTTTCAAAGCAAGTCCCGGTTTATTTAATAATATTCCTACTTTTGATTGTATAAATAACTTTGTATATTGAGGTAATTCATCATAAATATCCTTTCTCATGATTTCAATGATAGGATAAAAATCTGCAATGTTCTCATCTGAGGTAATTGGTGCAGTAGTTGTTCCAGTTGATTTTGAATATAATACCGTTAACGGAGCGTTTCTTAAATCGAATCCAATATATTCTTTGTCACCAACTAATGATCCGCCGTCAGCTTGGGTTGTTCCTAAAAGATCAATGTTATCAATGCCGTAGTACTCTTTAATGTCTTCAACAGGCTGAACCAATTTATTTGATGAATAAGCCAATTGTTTTACATAGCTTAAAGTTTTATATGATTCTGCCATTATTGTTAAATCTGCACCTGCTCCAGCATTTCCTTTGAAAGCTTCCTGTGCTTTAATAATGAACTGGCCGAAAGCTTCCATAGTATCATCGGTTTGAGTTGTATTATATTGTGGAACGTTTGGTGAGCTCATTAATGTATCATAAATGTTATATTCAATTCTATTTGCAATAACAGTAGCTACATCACCTAATAAATCCTCAAATGAAACAATATCCGAATCAAACACGTCTTTATTGACATTCAATACTCCTCCAACAGTATCGATTGAAATTGTGTCAGTTACAGGTTTTCTGATGTTTAATTCTTGAAGGCTTGCACCAGGAGCAATATCTTTTGCCTCACCAAGTAAACCTTTTTTAATAGCTTCATCAAGATTAATGTTTTGTCTGAAGTAAATATAATAATCGGAGTTCTCTTTAATTTCTTGTTTAGGAAACAATCTGGCCAACTTTAACCTTTTTGCAGTTTCATCAGTAATAGTTTGAGCTATTACCTCATTTTGTACTTTAGTATCATTTCCTTTTGTAATCATATTAACTATCACCTTTTATTCAGTTATATCGTAAGGTCTGAATACTTCAATGTATTTGTAATCGTCAGAACTAACTACAGGGTGCATTGCAATATATTCGCCGTCATCAGATTTAATAGCTCCAGTACTGCTTAAAGCTATTCTATCATTAACTTTAATGTTGGATAATCCACTAGCTAATTTTAATCTGAATAAATGACCTAATACAAGAATTGCTGTTTTTCTTTTTCCCCCAGTCATTGTAACCGGATCGTTAACTGCAATACCTAAAATGATTTCACCTTGCGCTGCAGTGTATTTTTTAACAGTAGGTTTTCCAATGTCTGAATTGTCTGATAAAGTAACTGCATCATCAACTTTAATTTTAGTTCCTGCGTATTCATAACCGGGAGTTTCTCCAGTAGGAGTTGTTACGGTGGTTGCAGTGATTGTACCTTCATCTAATAAGAATGTAGTGACTTCTTTTCTTTCTTCAAGTAAAACAATTGAATCTGGCATAAATGTCCTCCACTTAATTTATTATATAATTTATTATTTATAATATATAAATATTTATATATAATAGCTACTTTTTAAGAAGAAAAGATAAATTCATAATCCATACGGATAGAACTATATGGTGCAAATTTAATAACTATGAACATGAACGATTATCAAGAATTTGAATTTGTAGATATAAAAACCAAAAAACTCATAGAACATACTTGCAATCCTGATGAATTATGTTCCGATTTTGAGACAAATAATTTACCCTACTATTTTAATCCCGTTTTCTTCAATAAAGAAGTATTCTCCAAATATAAAATGAATCGTGAAAAATATGAAATTGATTCACATTATATTAAAGAAAAAGATGAATGGTTTTTAAGGTATTTCACTACTGATGATGAAGAACAAATATTTATACAACTGCGAGATTTATCGTTTATCCCCCCAAAAGAACAAAGTTATTGGAAATCATTTAATGAGCCTCCTTCATCAAAGATGTCCAATGATTCTTTTAAAAACTTTATTTTAGCAGAATGGACTGAACCCGATGATTTAACTCAATTAAAAAATAATCTTAAAAATTTTCCTAAATGTAATATTGATGGAGAAGAATTGATTATATGGGAAGAACCATTAATTGAAAATCAGCATAATTTAGATAATTTAGATTATGTGAAAACAGATACAAAAAATGAATGGGAGGATGAAATCCAAACTCTCCATCTAAATATAGTTGACGGATTTAATAAGGACACCATAAAGATAATTGCTATAAAACTGGAATGTTATGGAAAGGATTATGGATCTCTAAAACTGTTAGATAACTGTTTAAGTAAGCTTAAAGATATTCCTTCATCTGAAGTTGAACAAATTATGACACCATTATTTGAATTAAATTATTATCGTAGCAAAGTAATTTCCCATACTACAGGTGAAAAATACCCTGAAGAAAATCTCCAATTTAATTTCAAAAGATTAATAATGAATCTTAATATAAGTATCTCATTTCTAAGAACTATCATTAAAGCAGGATTCTTTGATTTTGAAGAAGATGATGAATCCTCTAATTGATTTAAACTGATGCAATTACTCCAAAATTGAAATTTACTATCTTAAAACAATATTAGCACAACATACACTCCCCAATATTCCATCATTAAATTACAATGAAATTTATCAGATTACTATCCGGATATTATTTGAGTGTATAAGTCATCAAGTGTCTGTTCAACTTTGTCCTTTTTCAATTCACATTCCCACACTGTGATAACCTTCCATCCCATTTCTTCCAGTTTTTTCTGGTTTTCTTCATCGCGTTCTCTGTTTCTATAGAGTTTCTTTTTCCAAAAATCAACATTGGATTTTGGCATTACTGCATATTTGCACCCATCATGGAGATGCCAGAAACATCCATGAACAAATACAATTGTCCTGTATTTTGGCAGTACAACATCAGGACTTCCAGGATATCTTTTATCATTTTTCCGAAAACGAAGACCCTTTGAGAAAAGATAGCTACGGACAAGAATTTCCGGTTTGGTGTCTTTACTCCGAATTCGTGACATATTATAACTTCGGACCTCTTTGCTAACTTTGTCAACCATATAAATCAACTGCGATATAAATATACAATATTTATTTTATTTTCATCATCAATTATAGCTTATGCTGTTTCACATAATTATAATTTTTACACAATTAAAACAATATTGTTTTGGTTTTGTAATATTATAATAAATGTTATATCATGTGATTAACAAAACAAATTTCATATTATAAATATTGGTGTGAAACAATAGGGGATTTAAATATATGGAGTGATAAAATGTTTCAATTAAACCACAAAACAGAAATAACAATTAATGGAATTCCCGTACAATGGATTCCTAAAATTGAATTATACTATCCTGATTTGCCACAATTTCCAATAATGTATATACATGCACAGATAAATAACAATCGTCTTGTTGCCTGTCCTGTGTCAGTCAGCTATGAAATTATACAAGATAAGTGCAATGCTAAATTTTTTGTATTAACTAATCTTGAACCTACGACAGAAGTAGCGGATAAAATAAAAGATGAAATTGAAAACCGAATTGGATTCAGCAATCCAATCAACAAACAAACTATAATACATTGTTGTAAGGGCAATTCCGAATTTATAAATATCTTAACAGATTTATGGCAATACATTGAAAAATCCTATGGCTCATCTATACCTTATGGTCGCTTTTATGAGGAAATGTTTTCAATTCCACGATTTGTTGCAGCATGGCAGCCAAAAACTGGTAGGCAAAGTGAAATGAGGATGTTGTATAATTTTATGAGTAAATTTGGTGAAGAAGTATCTCTTCCTTCTGATTGGGCTCATCTAGAATATTACGTAATCCCATCATATTCCGATGTAATAACTAAGGATTACTCAGATTTTCCTAATTTTAAGAAACTATATTCCGCTATGAAAAAACTTTTTGAATTAGACTTTTCAAATTCAATTACCATTGATAATGTCACTTTCAAAGTTATGCCTGAAGCTTGGGAACGGAACAAAGAAGAATTCATAAAAAATGTATCAGGCAAATACTATTCAACTGGGCAGCTTACTGAAACTGATAAATACTATTCAGAAATATTGGTTGATGCATTTAATCGTCATCCTTGGCGAGCAGCATTTTTCATCAGTGCATTCATGAATATAGAAAATAGTGATTATAGGACATGGAGCAAAAACTTCTTTAACACCCTTTATATTAAGGGTTCTAAGTTTATAGGTTATTCAGAAAAAGTCATTGCTTGTTTCTTGCAGCAGGGTTTTGAAAATGAAGAAATTATTCCTGTAGATACCTGGATAAAAACGTTTTATGAGTATCCACTTGGAATAAGTAATATGTCCGACTTTTTTGATAGCTTTGATATGTTAGGGAAATTAGAGCGTGTCATATGGCTTGCAAGTCAATCTAATAAAACAAACATGAAAAATTTTTTTGATATTCTTTGGTGTCAAAGATATGGAACTATCGGAAATAGTGAACTAAGGGGAGTTAATCCTCTTGCTTGTAGCCTTTGTAGTCTGAGTGCCACTTGCGTTGGACTATCAAAAATCAAAAATGAAGGCGTTTTAATAAGTAATACACTAAAACCTAAAGAGTTTGATGCCCTGCCTTCCAGTACCTTGGATTGCATTTCTTTCATTTGCTTACTGGAAGATGATGTTCCGAAGAAAATATATTCTTATAAACAAAGAAGCCAAGAATGGATTCTAAATGATGAATTTAGCGGCTATTTAAAAACTAAGGAGGATAATTTTCCGAAATCTTTATTATCCAAAGAAATTATAACTGTAGAAGAATTTATAAACAATAATTAAGGAGGTTCATTATTATGACAGCAAAAGAACAAATTATTGAGTTATTTAGAACAAATGTTAAAGGAAAAAGACCTAATGTCGATGGAAAAAACGAACGCCATGACGGAAGGAAAGGTCATTGGCTAGAGCAACAATTTGGAGTAACTGCAAATGCAGACAACGAAGCTGATTTATTTGGGTATGAGTTAAAAAACGAAACCACTTCTAAAACAACCTTTGGAGATTGGTCAGCAAATATCTATGTATTTACTAGCTCAAAGTATTCATCACTTTTTGATGGAGATAAAAAATACGAAAAACAGGATAGCTTTGTAAAAATTTTTGGTAAACCAAACGAGGAAAAGGGAGGACGTTACTCTTGGTCTGGTTCTCCTTGTCCTAAAATAGACTCCTATAACGACTTTGGACAGATTTTAACAATAGAGCCCAATAAGGACATTGTTGCTTTTTATTCATATTCACATGATAAAAGACCTGACAAAGCAGACATTGTTCCTGAAGAATTACAAATAGAGAACTTGGAAATAGCCAGATGGTATGGAGAAAATTCTCCCACATCCAAAAGAGGAGATAAATGTCTCAAAGCAAAACTTGAAGACAAATTCAATGATAAAGGATGGTTTACTTGTAAAACAGACGAAAGTGGAGAATATGATCGAATATGCTTTGGCGAACCTGTAAATTTTGATGATTGGCTTAATCTGGTTAAAGAAGGAATTGTATTCTTCGACAGCGGGATGTATGAAGGCAATAAAAGACCTTATTCTCAATGGAGAGCAAACAACAAATTCTGGGACAGTTTAATTACGGAAACATACAAATAAATGCAGTATGAAAATAGAATCTCTACATATCTGCCATTATTTTAATGAATACAAATCTACAGAATATTATATTCACCAAGATAATCAAGCATTGCAATAGCTACCGCTTCAATTACAGGAATGCAAACAGAATTTCCAAACTGTTTATAGGACTGTGCATTTGAAACAGGAATGATAAAATCCTCTGAGAACCCTTGCAGTCTTGCACATTCTCTTGGAGTCAGCATTCTCGGATTTTTTCCTGACTGTTCTATAAGTGCTTCGCTACCGTCCTTATAGTACCTTGCACTTATTGTACTTGTATATTTGCTGTCTTCATTGAACAGTGCAAATCCAAATCCGTTTCCTTTCTTTTTATGTTTCTTTTTACGTGCCTGATGTCCTTCCCAAAGTTTGTCAGAAATTGTAAATCTCTCTCCAACTTCTTCTTCTAATATATCTCCTACACAAACTGTTTCATCTATTTGTCCGATAGGATATTCAAATTCTTTAAAATTTTCAGGCAAGTAATCCTTGTTAAAACCTACAATTATTATTCTTTCTCTGTTTTGTGGCACTCCAAAATGATACCCGTTCAATATTTGAGGATCAGGCACATAATAATTCAGTTCATCAAGTACAGATAAAATAACTTTTATTGTATTTCCTTTATCATGTCCTCTCAACTGTTTTACATTTTCCAACATGAATGCTTTCGGTCTTTTTTCTTTAAGTATTCTAGCAATGTCAAAGAATAGTGTTCCTCGTGTATCTTCAAAGCCTTTATGGAGTCCTGCCTGTGAAAATGGTTGACAAGGGAATCCTGCAAGTAATATATCGTGGTCAGGAATGTCTTTTTCATCGACAAGAGTTATATCTCCATCAGGAATCTCTCCATAATTAATACGATATGTTGTTTGAGCAAATTTATCCCATTCAGAAGAATATACATTATATCCCCCATGTTTTTGAAATGGCTGTCTGATACCTCCAATTCCAGCAAATAAATCAATTTGCTTAAATCTGCATTCTTCAATTGGCCTGTTTTTAAATAGTGGTTCAGTAGGAAAATTCATTATTTTATCATATATTTCATCAGGGACATCTAATTTTCCGGTCTCCCATTCTTTTAACATTTTTTCCTGATCTCTGGTAAAACACAAAGCATCTGAAAATTCTTTTCTTCTTATTCCCAACTTTTCCCTAACGGCAAGAATATCTTCTGCTTTACTCATTACAACCACCTATCTAAACCCACATTTTTATTTGGGATTTCAATAAACCATTGCCTAAATATAGCTTCAAGAACCTGAACAACTATACTGTTTCCTGATTGTTTGTAAAGACTTGTATTGCTCACTAACTGGCTTGCTTTGTCTATATCTTCATCATTGACCCCCATAAGTCTCCATGTTTCTTTTGGAGTGAGCCTCCTAGGCACATATTGTCCAGATTCATTAACCCTATCAGTTACAAGCTGTCTTCTGCGTTTTTTTAAAAAACTTTGAAGTGTAGTGCCTTTCCAATAATTTGAATCCAAACAATAGCTATATTCCTGTTTAATTGGTTTATCTGTGACTTGGCCATTATTCAGATAATATTTTTCATCTACATCTTTTTCAAGAATATCCTCAAGTTTAAATTTCAATCCTATCGGTTCAGGGAAAACAAAATCTCTTTTGGATTCAAGTTCACTAATACAAAATACTCGTTCCCTATTTTGAGGAACACCATAATTTCTGGCATTTAAAACTGCCCAACTGTTCTTATATCCTAAACTTTCAAGATAATCTAGGAATTTCAAAAAATTATCTTTATGATTTTTTCCAACGAGATTTTTAACGTTTTCCATCATCAGATATTTTGGTCGTTTAGTTTCAATAATTTTACAGCATTCCCACAGTAATGATGATCTGGTACCTGAATCCTCACTTAATCCGCATTGAAACCCTGCTACAGATATATCCTGGCAAGGAAATGAATACGTAAATAAATCAAAATCAGGTAATGTTGTCGGATTTATTCTTTGTATATCTCCATAATTATTAATCAGTTTGTTTGCTAAGTACATATCTTTTAATTTTGGTAATCTAAGTTTCTTAGCTTTGTTTTCAAAAGTTTTGTAATCTAAAGGAACATTAATTTCTTCCAAATAAGAAATCATTTCATCTTTATCTTCAGGTACGTAGTTATCAATATGTTTCCTTTTCTCCAAAAAATCACTATGAATCGCAGCGTATGATTGAATAACATCACCATCTATCTCTGAGATACCAACTACCTCAAATTCAATACCAATGTTACGCAATGCCATTCTTTGGCTCCCATAACCCGCAAACGCTTCGAATACTCTTAACATGTTTATTCTCCAATTAATAATAATCAATATGCAACATATAAAAAAAATACAGAACTGTATTATGATATGTTTTCTAAATTATAATATATTTTTCATGTTATTTAAATGTTATTTTTTTAACTATTTTAACAGAACCATAAATGTTATTTATAACCACACACATAGTAATATCATGGAAATAAAAGAAAAAACAAGTGTCAGATATCAAGGTAAGATTTCATTAATCACTACAATCCCTAAAACATATGTTAAGGCATTAAACATAGAATCTGGCGATACATTAGAGTGGATACTAGATACAGAAACAGAAAAACTAGAATTAAAGATAATAAAATAAAGAGGAAACCGACATTATGTATGGTTTTAATATTTTCTATGGAACTTCATTCTTTGAGCATGAAAGAACAAAATATGAACTAATTTATAATGAAATTAGGAGTCGAACAGATGAATACATACTTCAAGTTGATGAAAATGAATACATAAATTACTTGGTAGAAAAATATAAATTTAATTTATTGACATTCTATTTCGATAAAGAAAGTATTGAAGAAAATAACAATACAATCACATATTACTTGCCTTTTGATGGAGATAAAGAATTATTGGAGTTTAAACCCAACCCTTATACTATGTGGACTGTAAGAATCTTTTTAAAAAGTAATTGTATCTGTTTTAATATTGATTACACTAATGACAGTCAAAGAATGTTTAACGAAATTGATAGAATCAAAAAAATGATTAACGAACAATATAATAAATTAGAAAACGAAGTAAAAAACTACAATTCATCACTACCCGAAAGAATAACTTCCTATTTTAAATCATACAAAGAAGAGATAATACAAAAAAATAATAATATTGCATCAATTGGGATTCCTCTAAGAAGAAAAAGTGATTCTCAGACATATGCTGTGTCAACACCTAAAAAAAAGAGAATAATACACACCGAACCTAAAATAACTAAAGGTACTGTATTAGAACCTGCATTATCACAGGAAGACTATACTTTTATATTAAAACTAGTTTATGATGGCGGCAAAGTTTTTGAAAGACTTCCTGCAACATATAGCAATAAAGATGAAGAATCATTAAGAGATCATCTCATTTTTATATTAACACCACATTTCGAAGGATCAGTAACTGGGGAAACCTTCAATAAAAGTGGAAAAACCGACATATTATTAAGATATGAAAACACCAATGTGTTTGTTGCCGAATGTAAATTTTGGAGGGGAATTAAATCTTATTTTGCTGCGATTGACCAGTTATTAAGTTATTTAACTTGGAGGGATTCAAAAACAGCATTGATACTATTTGTTGATAATAAAGAAATTATACCTGTCATCGAACAAATAAACAATGAAACAGAGAATCATGAAAATTTTGTTAAAAAAGATGAACCTAAATCAGAATCTTGGTTAAATTACACATTCCATCTAAACGGTGATAAAAGTCGTAAATTTAAGCTTGCAGTTTTAATTTTTCATATTCCCAATGATGAATAAAAAGTATTAACATGATTTAAATCTATATATAGGAGAACAACACGTGATAACAGAAAAACAAGAAAAACTTGTAACAAAATGCGAGAATAACTTTATAAAACTTATTAATGATGAAATAAACTATGAAAAAACAGAAAATATGGAAAAACTTCAAAAACGTATAATGGATAAAAAAACCGATGAAAAAGAAACTATACGTCATTTAACATGCGAATTTAAAAATCATTATGAAAATCCGATGTTAATTAAATTTAAAAGTAATAGGATAATTGACACTGAAATTAATGAGCATGACAGAGTTTTAATTACTGATGAAAAATATCCGGTCATGCCTCAAGAAGGAATTGTCGTTCAGAAAAAACAAAAAGAAATAATAATTGAATATTGTAATGATAACTTTCTAAAACGTCGTCTTCCAAAATCATGTAGAATAGATTTATATGTAAAAGAAAGCACATATAATCGGCAACTAAAAAATTTAGAAAGTCTCCCAGTGGCCGGAAAATATGCACTACACTTCGCATTAAAACATATTGAACCTAAAAATTATAATAAAAAGATTAAAGATATTGATTTCCACGATTCTGAATTGAATAAATCACAACGAAAAGCTGTTTGTAAAAGTTTAAATAGTAAACACTTCTTTTTAATACATGGCCCTTTTGGAACTGGAAAAACAAAGACATTAATTGAAATCATAAGACAAGAAGCTCTCGTAAAAGGAAAAATATTAATAACTGCTGATAGTAATGCTGCAGTTGATAATATTGCAGAAAGATTAATCGCTATTGGTTTGAACATACTTAGAATAGGAAATGATAGAAAAATTAGTGATGAAATTAATGAATATTCATTATATGAACGAACTAAAAAACATCCTCGTTACCAAGAAATTGAAAAAAATAGAAATAGATTATCAGAATTATATGAACAATTAAATAAAACCAATATTGAACCTCAAGAAGCTAATCAAATTAAATTTAAAATAAAACAAAAAAACAAAGAAAACAACGAATTATATTCTTATATCCACAATGACATCATTAATAACAATAATATAATTTTAACTACCAACACATCTGCTGCTTTAGATGTATTAACTGATTATCATTTTAAGATAGCAATTATAGATGAAGCATCACAAACAACAATCCCTAGTGTTTTAATTCCTATTGCAAAAGCAGATAAATTTATATTAGCTGGTGATCCAAAACAATTACCTCCAACGGTTACCAGCAATAATCAGAAACTAAAGAAAACTTTGTTTGAGATATTGCAAAAAAATTTTCCTGAACAACAAGAATTCTTAAATATTCAAAATCGAATGAATGAAAAGCTTATGGAATTTCCAAATAGAGAGTTTTATAATAATAAATTAAAATGTGGTGAAGAAGCAAAAACTTATTTCCTTAAAGAAAATGAAGACCCATATCTTCATAAAAGCCCAATACTTTTTATTGATACATCATTAGATAAAAATAATAAAGAAACTCAACGTAAAAATTCAACATCAATCCATAATAATATAGAATCAAGAATAGCATCAAAAATTGCTAAACGATATACTCAATCAGGCATCCCCGAAAGTGAAATTGGAATTATAACTCCCTACTTGGACCAGGTTAATTTAATAAAAAAACATACATCAGTGAATGTTGATACTGTTGATGGTTTCCAAGGAAATGAAAAAGATGTAATTATAATATCAATGGTGAGAAGCTGTACTAACAAAGATATACAATTTGTTGCAGATTTTAAAAGATTAAATGTAACACTTACACGTGCACGGAAAAAATTAATAATTATTGGAAACACAGAAACATTGAAACAAAAAAAAATTTATAAAAAAATGATTAAATTTTGTAAAAAAAATAATGCACTACGATATTATGACAAAAACGTTTTTTAAATTAAATTTTTAACTACATCATCGCCTTTATCAGTCAATCTGTACAATCTACCTTTTTTAACTTCCGGATTAATGCATTCAACAAGTTCGTGTGCTTTTAATTCAGCTAGAACTTTTGAGATATGATTTGTTCTAATCCCTGAATTTTTTGCTATTTGAGTTGGTATTAATATTTTCCCCTCCAAGGATTTCATCACTTTTTCCCTATATTTTGAGATTTGCACATAGCTAATTTCTGTTAACATTTCATCCGATAATTCCATACTATCACTTATGAACTTCTTACAAAATAAATTGTATCATTATCATAGCTACCTAATGCATCATAAGCTGCCTGTGTCATGAATCTGAATTTACCAAATACCCCATATTCAACACCCATATATACTGGGCCTGTAGCTTTTGCCAAATACATTTGTATGCTTCCAGAATGTTTTAATGGAATTACACTATATGGATCAAGTGATTCTGAATCCCATGAACTTCCATTGTATTCTTTAATGGCCATTACAGAGCTTGTTACAATAGCTACACGATAACCTGCATTAACGCCAGTTGGTAGGTTTGTTGTAGTTAATATTTCATCAACTGGTAATTTCCAGCCTGCTTCTTCATCACTACCAACACCAGTATCTCCTTTAGGTCCAGTATCACCTTTATCACCTTTAGCTCCACTGTTTCCTGTATCTCCTTTAACACCAGTATCGCCCTTTTCACCTTTTAAACTAGCTAGTTGTTCTGGAGTAAAATCTGAATATTCAAAAGATTTACCGGTATCTCCTTTCTCACCTTTTATGTTTCCTACGTTTTCCCATTCATTTCCATTCCAGACATAAAGAGATCCGTTAACTAAATAGCTATCTCCATCATTACCTGTTGGATGCTCTTGAATTAATTCTTCGTAAGTATTATACGAACCTTTAATAGTAACACTATTGCCAGTAGCTCCAGTGTCACCAGTTGGGCCGGCCGGTCCAGTAGCTCCAGTAGCTCCTGTGTCTCCAGTATCTCCTTTGGGTCCTTGTTCTCCTTTTTGTCCAGTTGCTCCAGTCTCACCTTTATCTCCTTTACTGCCTTTCTCACCAGTATCTCCTTTAACACCTCTATCACCAGTATCTCCCTTTTCTCCCTTAACTGAGCCGGCATTTGCCCAGCCGTTTTCATTCCAATAATAATAGTTACCACCAACAATATACGCATCACCTAGTCTTCCTGATGGATGAACTCTGATGAATTCTTCATATGTATCATAGTGTCCTTTTATTACTGTTCCAATACCAATATCGCCGGCATCTCCTTTTGGACCTGTATCTCCGATGACTTTTCCTATTTCTATCCATTCTGTATCAGGCATGCTTAATCACCTAAATCAAAAACATAAAATGATGTGCAGTACATTCCTCCACCATAATCTCCGATATATAATGCAGGATAATAATTCTGTCTTGTTTCTTCTGGAATTGTTATATCTCCGCTATCCCAGACACTACTTCCTGAATCATCATATATTCTTCCACGAACTGTTAAGTCTTCAACCATCAAATCGTAAGTGTACCATGTATCAACAGTTAACTGTGAGCCTTTTGAATCCAATATGCTTTCAGTGCTTCCATTTCCAGATATTAACTTGCAGTTGCCGGGACTGTTAATTAACGAAAATCCTGAGGGATAGTTAACATTGGGGGAATCAATAGCTGTTAAATATATTCCTTCTCTCCATCCGGAATTGGAACTGTGAACGCTGGCTATTCTTGCCTTGACTCTTAAATTGTATAGTCCTGAAGAAATACTGCTTGGATATAAATAAGCAAATTCCTGAGAACCATAGGTTTTTGAAAACAATACTGAGTCATAATATTCATGCTGTTCTGATGTGGCACTGGCTGAAGTGGATGTCGGATATTTAACCAGGGATGTATCATTAATTAATGTTTGAGAATCCTGATCAATGGCATATAATCCGTCGGTGTAGTTCATGTTCCAGGTACTGTTAACGCCCCTAAAGGAAATTGCCTTATCATTAATGTTTTTACTTGTTCCTTTTCCGGTATAAATCCATGTAACACGGCCGTTGGAATCTGAAATAAATGAACCTATATAAGTTTCCTCCTGAGTATCATTATCCACTATGAATACTGCAATTACTTCGCCTTGCTTACTACAGCCTCCAATTTCACCGGTTTTTGTCTGGTCTTTTTTGATAAATCTGTCATTTCTCCAGTTATATATGTTCATTCCTTTGTTTGGAGCCATGAATCTTTTAAGAAGAATGTTCAGATTTTCCTCATCATAATAAGTGCTTTCTCTGACATTTGTTATTTTATTTCGAAGCAAAGTCAGTGCAGTGCCTAATTTTTCGTTTTCAAGAATTACATTACTAGCTATGCTCATTTAATCACTCCACCTTAACATTTGACATCGCATAACCAGGACCTGACATTGGAGATTCAGAAGCATAGAATTTTGAAAGCAATCCGAATCTTACTTCCTGTGTGAAATCACTGGTTAGGGTCCTGACGGATAGATTTGCAGATGAAATCAGCTCACTGTCTGCACCATCAACAACTGAATATATTGACAGAAATATTGTATGTGCCGCTGAAAGGTGCCACATCTTAATGTGATAAACACTTCCTGGATTAATGCTTCCGTTCATATTAGTCATTGAAGGTGCATCTGTCGAATTCCAAATTCCTCTGAATGGATAATATGTGGTTCCCTGAAGTGAAATTCCGGCGCACCATCCTTTGTATGTGCTGTAGTCCTGCCAGTCACTTCCAAGCAATATGGCCAAACCTCTATAAACATCAGTACCTGACTTTCCGGATTCTGGATAGATATAGCAGTCATATGTCCAGTTCTGATTTAAGGTAAATGATGTTTCTTCATTTGTAAAAACCCATACCCCAGTAGCATTACCACCAGCACCGCCACCACCGAAATACGCCAATGTATATGGAACGAAACGATAATCTGGAGCGGCACTTGATTGAACTAATTGCCATCCAGACCCATAATATGATTCAGTGTATGTTGCTGCCGGTGTAACCATAGCTATGCGGTTTGAAATCAGTTCCAATACTTTTTCATTGTCGAAATTGCTGCCGATATTAATGGCTTTGCTTTCAGTCCAGTCCAGCAATCTGATTAAGTCCAATACGGTATCTGAACTTTCATAGGAAATTCCTAAAGTGTCCAGAGCATCTCTTAATTCACTTCTAAATGATATTAAGTTTGTATTTAATGTTTGTTCATTAGCTAATATTTCAGCTAAACTTGGAGGAGTATAAGTCATTGTTAATCAGCTCCCTAATATTGTTAAGTTGGCATTTTGAACTGAAGTAATGTTTCCAATTGCGGTTTCCAGACTTTCAAATTCACTGGCTATTGCACTATTTGTTACTGCATTAGTTGTGTCAGTTGTATCTAAAATTGAGACTAAATTAACGGGACCCGCAGGACCAGTTGCACCTGTTGCTCCAGTTGCACCCGTGGCACCGGTATTTCCTGTTGCTCCGGTATCTCCTTTAATGCTTCCTACATTTACCCATGACATTTATTATCACCTTAATTGTTTTATAAAAAAAGGAAGTGCTCACCGGTTAATGGCTGCACTTCCTTGAGGGAATTTTATGAAGTTTTATTGGAATACGTAAAGTGTTCCGTCAACAAGATATGCATCTCCGGTTGTACCGGTCGGATGTTCTGCGATTAAATCCGCATAACTTGCATAAGACCCTTTGATGATTGTACTGTATCCTTGTGGGCCTTGTTCACCTGTATCTCCGGTATCACCTTTGGCTCCAGTATCTCCAGTAGCTCCTTTTTCACCCGTATCACCTTTAGCACCAGTGTTACCAGTATCTCCTTTAGCTCCGGTAGCTCCAGTTGCACCAGTGTCTCCTTTAGCACCAGTATCTCCGGTTGCTCCTTTATCCCCAGTGTCACCTTTTTCACCGGTTTCACCAGTAGCTCCAGTTGCTCCGGTGTCACCTTTAGCACCAGTATCTCCTTTAAGACCTGTTGCACCAGACATGTCAGTTACAAAACTGAATTCACTGGCTCCTTTTAAGTATAATTTTGCGTTATCCGGATCTTCAACATTGGATTGGATAGCTACAAACATTCCTTCAGGAACATTGCTTGCATCGGCTTCCATAGCTGAAACAGAAGCGTAAGTTTTGTAAATTGTAAATGGATCTCCGGTCTCACCAGTTGCACCGGTTGCACCAGTATCTCCGGTAGCTCCTTTATCTCCAGTGTCACCTTTTTCACCGGTTTCACCAGTAGCTCCGGTGTCACCTTTAGCACCTGTTGCTCCGGTTGCACCAGTAGCACCTACATCTCCGGTGTCACCTTTAGCACCAGTGTCTCCTTTTTCACCTGTTAATCCTGCTAACTGTTCTGGTGTGAAGTCTGTGTATTCAAATGCTTTTCCTGTATCTCCGGTGTCTCCTTTTTCACCGGTGTCTCCTTTTGGTCCTTTGATTGAACCTGCACTTATCCATGCCATGTATAAACACCTCTATTTATTTAGTTAATTTTTTTAATCGTTATGCCAGACGAACAGTTCCCCATTCACGAGGAATGCGTCCCCTTCGTTGGCAGTTGGATGTGCTGCTATCAGTTCGTCGAAAGTATCGTAAGACCCTAAGATTACAGTAGCAGCACCTGTATCTCCGGCGTCTCCTTTCTCTCCTTTACCTCCAAGGCTGACTTGGAAACAGTTGACATATTTATATTCATCCGAATTTGCAACAGGATGAAATGCTATAAACTCACCTGCATTATCAACAATAGCTCCGGTTGGAGACAGTTTGATTCTATCTCTTGATTTTACGATTTGGTTGGAAGCCAGTTTTAATCGGTAAAGTCCGCCTAAGAGAAGTACGCTTCCTTTTCTCTCCCCATTTGTCATTACAATTGGTTCATTGACAAGTACGCCTACAGGAATTTCTGTTGCGTCTCCAGTGTATTTTCTCAAGGCTTCTTTTCCTATTGCAGATTTGTCTGAAATACAAAGTATATCATCAACCATACATTTATTGGAGTATTCATAGCCGAGACTGCTTCCTGTTGGAGTTACTACATTATCTACTAATGTTATTGTGCCGTCATCCAGCAGGAATGTGGTAATCTCCTTTCGCTCCTCCAATAAAACAATTGTATCTGTCATGTTATCACATTAATATTTCAAATATATGATTTCCTTTTACGCTGGGGTTACATTTAATATCACAACCACTTTGACTGGCTAAATTGCAGAAATATAAATCCTCAGATAAGACTGAATCATCCGCATAGGTTACGAATTTGAAATATGGATATTGAAGTTTTTCAAAGATATTAACTTTGATTAGTGCAATCCCCATTCCTCCGCCTTTGACTTCAATCGGTCTTGGAACTTCATGAATCATGGTCTGTCCATGTATGCAGTTGTCATCGTTGAAGTCCTTGCCGAAAGTGTAGATTATTGTCTGATCAGTTTTTGTTCTCTTGCGATAATACCAGCCAAGAGCAATATCTGATCCGCATTCCAATAGCTTAATTAACGTATCTTGAGGAAGCTGAATGTCTGAGTCAACCATTAACACATAGCCATAGCCTCCGTTAAGAGCATTTCTGGCTATCTGATTTCTGGCCTTGGCGCAGTCATAACCGGAAACATAATCAAAGTACAGATTATAGTCTTCAGGTCTTTTAAGTCCATATATGCTTTTGAAACATTCCGGTTTGATGTTTTCAAAGGTTGGAACTGCAATTAAAATCTTTTTATCCATTTATCTCTTCTCCAGTTTTTGGATTCTTGACTCCAAATCATCCAAGTTAATCTTATCCTCACGCTCACATCTATACTCATAAAAGTCAATTAATGCAACTATGATAATGGCTAATGTAAATGGCATTAGTCCTTCGATTAAAGCATACTTTGTTGCATTGGTCATGATAATGTTGATAGCTACTGCTGTTAAAACAGCACTTGAAATTGTTTTGGTAAAGTTGCAGATGAATATCTTTTTCTTTAAATTGTTCATGATAACAATATCCTCCAAAGAATTTTATTTTCCTTGAGGGTAACCCAATACTGTTTTAGCCTTTTTCTTAGCGTATTCAACATCTCCTTCGCCTCTTATCCTACTTGCATAATGGCTGGCTATTCCTAGCACTATCATTAGGATGCAGTAGGCAGCAGTATTTTCATTAATGCCCAAAGACTCTGAGTACAGCATGACTATTGGAATGACAGTTACCAGAAATGATGTTAATATGTCAATGTCTTTTCTGTTCTTTTCCAACCATCCATATATCATTTGCTATCACCCCGTCATGAGTATGGCTTAATATTATGCCGTCAACACAAATCTTTTCTTCTGAATTATATACTTCTTCGGCATTATCTTTGATATTTATCCAGGATTCGTACTCTTCTAAAGTTTCAAAGTATTTGATGTATTTCATTGTGCCTCCCAAGTAATTGAATAGTATAAGATACCATTTTCGATTTTAAATGATATTATGGGTTTAACTGCATAAGGATAACCGGAATCAACGTATTTGGTGCCGTTCCAGTAGAACCAGTGCCCTGTTGATGCGTCAATGTATGGTCCTTTATTTTCTAAAGTTCCCACCAGTTTCCTTATTGTCATGAATTAAACCTCACTACTAATATTATATTTTTTATTATATAATTTATTATATATTTTATTATTTATTTTATATAAAATATACTTTTTCATCTTCAGAGCAACCTTCCCATTCCATGTAGAGTTTATTGTCTTCCCACACAAATCTGACATTATTGACAATAGCTACATCCGGAAGCTCACAATATGTAACACCATCATTATCTTTAACATAATTGGCCTGCGCCATAATATTTGCATCCGTTGGTATGATCATATTAACGACATGAGTTATCGGATCCTGCTCAAATGAACAGTCAGCAAGATCAATACAATTCTGTGATTCAGGATACATTTCAACTTCAGACATCTGACGGTAAACTCTGATGTAATCAGTCTGATTGTTTTCAGTCAGATTAACGATAGACAATAGCCTTAAATCATGTCCTTCAACCGGATTGCACTTCCCGTCACTGTCAATGTAGATTCTGGTGTTTGGAAGAATTTCTTTTGGTGATGGTCTTTTGAGTTTTAATCTGAAAACATCTCCCAAAACTGCAACAGTAACTAATGTCAGTCCCGAAGTCTTTACCTGAACTTTACCTAAAAGATAACCGAAGGCCAGTTCACCGGCTTTGGCTTTTCTGACTACTGTATGCTCCATTGTTGATGAATCATCCAATGTTACCATTTCACCTACTGCACATCGGTCAGATGAAATCCATGCAGTATGTTCATCATTAACGTAAGACCTTTCTCCTTCATCCAGTAAACAGGCGATAACATCCATTTTCTCAAAGTGTTCAAGTCCTGTAGGATGTCCACGTCCATGTCCGATTGTTTCACTGTATTCCGTTATCATTTTAAAACACCCAATCCCAATTCTTGTTAATTATCTTATCCGGCAGATGCAGACCCGTATCACTTAAATTCTCATCATTGGCATCCCAGAGCAATTGATTTCCCCTGTAAGCTTTCGGATATTCATGAGCACCTTTATATAATCTGATGCCATGTTTGGAATCCTTTTCTGTTATTGTTATTGTTGGAATATTATTGAATGAAAAAAGAGGAGATGGAAATACCAATAGCCATTTTAAATCAATATAATTTGGACCTGAAAACTCTGCATCTGCATAACCTGTTGAATTAATCATTACCTCATCATAGGCTGTTTTATAAATGTGATTAGGATTGTTTCTGCTTGAGCCTTCCAAGTAATCAGAATCTATGGAAAATTCGGTTCCCGCCCTCATATGGATATGGCACTGTTTCCAATCCCCTTCATCATCACTTCCTGAATTATAAGCATCCCATGATGAAGACATTACCAAATCACTTACACCATCAAGTAAACAGTGCTCAGTCTCACCACCCCATGTTATTGAACTAACCTGAAGATCTGTCTGATAAGGAGTTAAATTATAATCAGTCTGCATAAAAACAGATAACAAAGGATTTTCCCCACCATAAGGATATTCAAAAGAGTCATAAACAGTAACACCACCAACTGCTCTTTTAAACCTTGCAACAACAACCCTACCATTAGCTATTGATTGACCTGTTAATGTCTTGGTACATAAAAATGAGAGTTCACCCGGAACAAAACGTGAACGTATCACTTTTCCTGAGTCAATTGCATCATTTTCAACACTTAAACCAGTACATGTTTCAAAAAAATCTGAGTATGCATCAGAGTTTGCATCAAAAAAGTGAACATCATCGTCCACCGATAATGTGCTTGAGAATACTGTTGATTTGTCATGAACTTCCAGAATTAACTTTGTAGTTTGTGAAATTTGATTAACTGGAATTCTGACTAGAATAGCTGAAGGTTGAGATCCATATTCAGGAAGGTAAATTACTGCACAGTTAGTTCCATCCAATGTTTTGATCTTTAGATTCTTCAAATCATTTCTAAATAAACTTGAATAAGAACTACTAGCCAGATTATCTAACAATATATAATCATAATTTGATGAATAGCTACTGCTCCTTTCAATGAAATTACTCATTGAAATATTGATTTGTAATTCTTTAATTAATATCATGATTAATATTTTATTATTTTATTTATATAAATTATATAATAAATTAAGTAATACTAAATTAATATTAGCCATCTACCACCAATTGTAAACTAAATTAAAATTAATACATATTTATGAAACTTGCTTTTTAAAAGAAGTATGATAATCATATAACATCAATTCCCCTATTCATAAAATAGAATAATTTATAAAATAATAACAATATATATACAATCAATAAGTCATTTATTGGGAGGAAATCAATTATGAAAATAAGATACTTATTTTTAATTTCAATTATTTGCATGTTTTCTATTTCTACAATAAATGCTGAAGAAATAGGAAATTATACTGATAATCCAACAACAATTAATAATGACATACAATATGTTAATGAACAAGATTATATTTTAAATGCATCTAATAATGAAATTTTAAGCGTTAACGAAGGAACTTATTCTGATTTAGCTTTAGAAATTGGTTCTGGAGGAAATATAGAATTAAGTAAAGCATTATACACTTATGATTCTGGTGATAGCATTACTATCTCTCGATCTGGAACTATTGATGGTCATGGTGCTATAATTGATATGAATGGATCAAATATTAGGGCATTCAATGTTCAAATTAATAGCGTAACAATTAAAAATATTACATTTAAAAATGCAAACTATGATGGGAGTGGTAGTGCGATTCACTTTAAGGATACAGGTACTGTAGAAAATTGTAATTTTGTGAATAACCTTGCTAAACCAACTAAATCAGGTGGTGCTGTTTGGATGTATCAAGGTACTGTGAAAAATTGTAATTTTATTAATAACAGTGCACATAATGGAGGAGCCATTTGTTTTCATTATTGGGGTGTTGTAGACAATTGTAATTTCACAAGTAACAACGCAACTGATAGGGGTGGTGCTATTTACTTTGGAAATAATGTTGGAAATGTAAGAAATTGTAATTTTAATGATAACACTGCAAGATCCTATGGTGCTATATGTTTTTATAATAGCGGGAAATTGATTAATTGTACTTTCAATAACAATCATGCAAAAAATGAAGGTGGTGCTATTAGATTAAGTTCTGGCACTATAGAAAATTGCAATTTCACTAGAAACCATGCATATAGTGGTGGAGCCATCTATTGCTATGGTTCAAAATATAATGTTAATATAATAAATTCTAATTTTAAAAGTAATGCTGCAATCTATCTAGGAGGAGCCGTCTATTTTTATTCAAATGGAGGAGATTTGACAAAATGTAATTTTACTAATAATTCTGCATCTCAAGGTGGTGCTATTATGATGGGTAGCGGTAATGTTATAAATTGTAATCTTACTAATAATAATGCATCTTCCGGTTCAGCTATTTACTTGTTTTATGATTCAACTGATACAATAATAAAAAATTCCATTTTTTTAAATAATAAAGCAGATTCCGATTCGTTAACATTAACTAGAGAAAATGATGAAATTACAATATTATTTAAAGGCAAAGATAATCTTTTAAATTCAATTTTCACTAATGGTGATGTTAATTTTACCAATGTAACTTATTGGGGTGTAAATGGTATTGAAAACACAGGATACGAATCAATTATTCTAAATAAAAGCCAATATGCATCCGGTCAAAATATAACAATTAAAGTTTATGCTGACAATAAATTAACTTTAATGACTACTAAAGTTACAGATTCTAATGGCATTATTTTACTAAATTCTAGTTATGTTAATTGCAATATTATTGAAGCTTCCCATATTGAAGATTCATATTATAGTAATATTGTTAATTTTATTGTTATTAACAAGATGAATTCAACAATTTTTATTGAAACTAATAATATTACTACTATTCAAAAAGAAATTATTAATATCACTGTTAATGCTAAAAAAAATAAAAATATTACTGTATATATTAATAACTCAAAATACTATGTAAATAATGGAACATTAATTTTAGATTCATTAAAAGCTGGAAATTATAATATAACTGTTGTTTATTTAGGGGATGATTTATATAATTCTGTCTCTAATTCAACTACATTTACAGTTGTTAAAGAAAATTTAACTATAATATTGGAGAAATTTTATAGAAATATTTATGTCGGTACTAGATTTACTTTAATGGCAAGTTTAAATAAAAATGTTACGGGTAATGTTATTTTTAATATTAATGGGGTTAATTATTCTGTTGCTATTAATAATACTAATATTGCCAGGTATTATTTTACCCCACTTAATAATACTACTTTAATTGTTTTTGTCGCTTTTGAAGGTAATGATTTATATAATAGTAATAAATCCCATTCTCAAGAACTTATTGTTAATAAAAATATTCCGCTACTACTTGTTGATGATGTTGAAATCAATGCTGGTGAAGTTGCTAAAATTAATGTTACTTTATATAATGATGCCACAGGTTATGTTTCCATTTTAATTGGAAGTAAGAATTACACTTCTTTTGTAATAGGTGGTAAATCAAGTATTATGATACCTAATTTAAATATTGGTAATTACACTGCTAATGTTATTTATTACGGAGATGTTAAGTATTACATGTCATCCACCAATATTTCAATCATTGTAAATAGATTTAATATTATAGCCCATAATGTTACTAAATATTATGGTGGTTCAGAAAGATTCATTGTAACTGTTCAGGATTTCGCAGGTAATCCAATAGCTAATGCAAATGTAAATATTACTATCAATGGTAATACCTATCCTAGAACTACATCCACTAATGGTCAGACATCTATTGCTTTGAATTTAAATTCAGGAAAATATGATGTAACAACTGTATATGAAGATTATGAAATTCATTCAACAGCAACCATTAAAGAAACAGTCATTGCTAGTGATTTCTCCAAAATGTATAAAAATGATACTCAGTATTATGCTACTTTCTTAGATTCTACTGGAAAACCTTTAGCTGAAGGCACTACTGTTAAATTCAATATTAATGGTGTTTTTTACACAAGATCTACTAATGCTAATGGTGTTGCAAAAATGAATATTAATTTAAATCCTAATAAATATATTTTAACTGCTACAAATCCCGTTACTGGTGAAAATAAAGGAACTACAATTAATGTTTTATCAACAATAACTGAAAACTATGATTTAACAAAATACTACAAAAATGATTCACAATACAGAGTCCGTTTACTAGATAGTAAAGGAAATCCTGTAGGTGCTGGCGTTAAAATTGAATTTAACATTAATGGAGTATTCTACACAAGAACATCTGATGAAAATGGATATGTTAAAATGAATATTAACTTAAACCCAGGAACGTACATCATCACAGGCAATTATAATGGTTTAATGGCATCCAATATAATCACCGTTAAACCTATTTTAGAAGCAAAGGATTTGAATATGAAGTATAAGGACGGATCCAAATTTGAAACAAAACTTGTTGATGGTACAGGTAAACCATATGCAGACCAGACCATAACATTTAACATTAATGGTGTATTTTATAGTAGGACAACAGATACAAATGGTATTGCTCGTTTAAACATTAATTTAATGGCTGGAGAATATATCATTACTTCAATGTATTCTAATGGTGCTGCAATTGCAAATAAAGTAACAATTTCAAGTTGAGATTAATATCTCAACAATTCTTTTTTTATTAAATTCAAAATACTCTAAAACGAATTTACATAATATATAAATTAATGTCAACTTTTTCTTTTTGGAAACTTACCTTTGAAATGGATATGATACAGTTGAAAGAAAGTTTAATATTAACTCCATTGATGTTAATGAAATATACTCACCACCAAATTAATTAAAAAAAATAAACATCTGTTTTAATTAACACCACCATTAATTATTTTGCAGTCATTAACAACAGTGCCATACCACACGTTATAAGCGAGCCAATTCGCCCCCACCATAACCATGCCAACCCTATGCTGACCAACGGGAAGCATATGTGGAAGGCATGGTATAGGTGGGGGTGAATAGAATTGGCGAGCATATACTTAATGAGGAGCCGACACTCATTGTCGGTTCCGTAATCCACCCTACAAAATAAAAATTATAATTATCAATCTTATCTCGATGTTCCGTCCGACCATAGGTCGGACTGGACGCCTTGAGCGTTAGCGAAAGACCTAACTATAGACCAACCAATTAATGTTTTATCGGATTTCGAGGAACAGGGGCTTGTCCCCCTGTTCCGAGTTTATGGTTTGGAATTATAAGATTTGTCAAATTTAAGAACCGACCATTTATCGGTCGGTTCGGGTTAAGTTTTGTAAACTTGAATTTATCTGCATTGGCACTCATGGGCAATTAAAATGGGGGCTTGTCCCCCATTAATTAGGCATTAAGGGTATCAATGCAGCATATCAGGAGAAGTGAGAAAATGTATAAAAAATCACTTCCCCCATCAAATAAATAACGAGCTATTCAATGAAAATCTAGCTCCAGTGTAAAAAGCAACAAAATACACCATCATAGCTAGATTCTAGTTCGGTTGAATCCCATATCCTTTAAAATCTTATTATATTCTTCACGAGTAGTAAAAGAAGATGCATTCTCATCAGATTTGCTGCCGGTTTCACCAACTTCACCTGCATTTCCAGAGTTTTCAGGATTTCTTCCACCAGGTGTTGAACCATCATTACTGGCTTCAATTTTAATTCTTCTCTCAGCCAGTTTTTCCATCAGCTCCATATCAACATCACCTGACAATAGCTTATCTATTATTTCCTTATCCTGAGCATTCTCATTATAGTTGAAGTTGTATTTAGTTTCGTACTCTTTTATTTTTCTTTCATTTTCAGCTTTTCTGAGTTCAGATAACTCTTTTAGAATTTCATCTTTACTGTCTATGAATTCCTTATTTTCTTCAATAGCTTTTTTTATTTCTTCATATTTTTCAGATTCTTCCTTTAAGCTATTTATTTCATCCTGAAGCTTTCCAATTTCAGCATCCTTTCCCTGCAACTTCTCCAACAACAGACTAGTTGCTACATTAGCATCTTTACTAGGCGGCTGAGGTTGCGGCTGTGGAGTTCCAGTTTCTCCATCATCTCCAGTTATTTCAGAATTCAATAAAGTAATTTTTCTAGGGTTTTTTGTTACACCAACATCTATTAAGCTCATAGTATCAATTCCAAATGAATCTCCATTATCTTTCAATAAGACATCAACTTTAGGAGACAGGCCTTTTCCTTCCATATCCAGTTCATCAGGAACTTCAATGAATAGCTTACCTTCTTCATAAGATATATTGTTCCCGATTCCAACGTAGATATTTTCATGTTCTGAAGTTAATGGAATTCCTCCACGGTAGTTTTCAGCTATCAGTTTTAGATCTGATTCTGTCCATTCAACAGGTTTGTCCAGCCTATCATCCAGGTCGGAATAATCATATGATCCGACTTCAAAAAGTTCATGTCTCATCATTATCACTTTTTATTATAATATTTATTATATATTTTATTATTTATTTTATATATATATTTATTATATTTCGACACCATTATCACTTAAAATCCTTTCACCCACAGGCTGTTCCTCTTCAAAGTTACTTAGATAGTTTTCATAGATTTCATCGCCTTCAGCAGATAATTTCATTACATATTTAACAACATCATCTCTGGAATAGGTGAAGTAAACATTATATGTATCTTTAATGCTCATTAATTCCATTTGTCTTTTCAATAATTCATTGCAATGCTTTAAAACCCATTTCTGGTCATTGGCCACATTAACAATGAACCCCGTAATAGCTGAATCGTTAATGTATTCTGCAACATTCTGGTTTGATTTCTCGTTACCTGCCTGAGACTGAGGTGTTACGAAAGTCCTTAAAATATTATTCCTGAAGATTTCAGTCTGTCTTGTATAGTCAGACTGATAGTTGTTACCTCCCAGAATCTTTGATTCAATCCCAGGTGGCACAATAGCTACATTACTATCGGCTGTAGTTCCATAATCCGCATAAAGATTTTCCTTAGCATTACTTGAAAGTTCAGTAATTATAGGCTGGCCGTTAGCATCAAGTGAAGGCTTCACTTCAATAATATTATCCTTATTAATTCTCTCCACCTGGTTTCTCTCCAGGTTACACTTATGATAAATATCATCAAGACAATTCAGGATAATGCTTTGAGCTTCACAGTAGATTTCATTATATAGGAAGTTAATAACTTCTTCAGGTTCATATTTGACCGTTAACGTTCCTTCTTCAACGCTTACAAAATTATTAAAGTCTTCAGGAGCGCCATTAACAACATCTTTAGGCATTTCATGTAGGAATAGCTGCACTTCATTATCATCATTGAATTCCTTTTTCAATCCATAACCTTTAGCACCGATTTCCAGAAATATTGGTTTAATATATTTGCCTATATCCTTATCCCAACGTTCTACCGGTTTAATTACACCCTCCCCATCAACCATTCCTCCCTGCAGGATGTTTTTAGCGACCTGGCTGATGTCGATTTTTCTTGCCCATAAAATTAAAGTCAATTTCTGTTCTGAAGAGAGTTTATTGTCCTTGTCCACCAATACCATATTAACATTAGCCTTATCAATCCGGTTTTTCAAGATTCCTGAAGTATAACCGTCAAGCTTGACAGCATAACGAGCATTAGCTATTGTCTTATTAATTACTGGAGGAAGCACATCAATTAAATCAAGTCCAGTGTTGATTCCATCAGTTCTAGGTTGTCTTTCATCTTCACCCCAATAGCTGCGCTTTGTATTGTACTGTTCTACACGATTATTCAATAATCTGGTTCTAATAAAGTTAGTAACACCCATAATAATCATTCCCATATATTATATTATTTATTATATTTTTTATATAAAATAAGTAATAAAATTAATGTTTAAATTATCTAACTAAAAAATTTTTAATGATATTAAAAAATAGAATAAAATATTTTGAGTGAAAAAAGAAGTAAAAGATGATGGTTATTTAATTCATTATATTCTTTTTTTACTAATGAAATGTATTGTTCTAATTTCCATCATAATAAACTATTTCTTTACTTTATTTATTGCATGAAATTTTCCTTAATTTTTCCAATATTTTACAAAACATTGTTTCATTTCTTGGTTTATTATAATTAAATACTTTCATATAATCAAATTGTCCTTTTAATCTATTTTTACCGTTGTAAAAATTGTTCAAATCTTTTTTTAAATTTAATGATTTTTTTGAGTCATTATCATAAGCTAATTTAATTTCAATAAACTTTATAATAAAAGTGTTGATTAGATTTGTATTTTTTATGATATTAAATTTTAATAAGCTACGTGATTTGTTACTATGTGCTATATCATTTCTAATATCATAAAGATCTTGAAACTCCTCAGAATAATTATAAATTTGTTCATTTCTAAAATTCATTATTAAATTAAATCTTTCTTCCATAGTATCCTTTTTAGTAATTTTATTAAAAACCAATAATGACTCAAGTGAGGAAACCAAGTTTATAATTTTAATTCCGAGTTTAAAATATGTATAGTGCTCATAATACTCATTCGAATCTAGTGTTACTTCCGCAACATCCTCATCAAAACTAACTTCACTTTTCACAGACTCATAATACCATTGAATAGAATTTAACAAATTCTCTTCAACATATTCTAATTGTTCTTTATCTATTAAAGTTATTAGATACTCTAAATGGAATCTCTTCATATGTTCGAGATTCTCACTTAAGTTGAAAAATCTAACTCTAATAGTTCGTTTACGATCAATATTTAAATTGTTTTGATTAATAAAAAAAGTAATAATTTCTGTACTTAAAGGTAAAACTTCACCCATAATTCCAAATCCATTGATATTATGTGGTTTATATAAGCTGAAAATTGATAAAAGTTCATTAACTTTATTTAATGCTTTATCTTTAGAAGTTTCTTTAGTTCCAGTAGTGGTTATTTTCACAAAACAAAATGATTTTAAGTTTTGAATATTATCTATTGTAGCTTTATAGTTGATTGAATCTTCTGAAATATTGTTGTTATTTAGATAATCTAATATTTCATTTTTAAAAGATTTAAATGGATAAATAACCATTGAATCAAAATCGATTTTATCATCAACTTCAATACCTGAAATAGGTATAAAATAAGTCCATTCTTTAAATCCTTTATTTAAAATTTCTTCAAATTCATTGAACCTTAATTTTAAGTTCGATTTAATTTCATCATAAGTTGAATCTAGATTATATGATTTTATGATAACTTCATAAACAAATTGGTCAAAAATATAATTTTTAGGAAATTTAACATTTAGATTATTCTCATTTGAAATTTCATTTACAATTTCACTTAATTTTTTATGCTCTTCAATTGATAATTCAAATATATTTTCAGAACTATAGTGATAATGTATATTTTTAAGAAGATTTCTAGAATTTATTCTGTTAATGTTACTTTCAATTAATTGTGCAATTTCATCAATGTAGTTTTCAAAACTCATGATTTTAATTTATGTTTCATAAAATATATTATTTAATCACTTCATATTCATAGTACTCTAAAAATTTAGATATTTATAATCCTAATTAAAAATCAAATAAAGTAGTTTGTTCTGGTTCAATATATCTTATAATCTTTGTATCAATCAGCTTATCATTTTCTTTAAGATGTCCAAGCAATAACGGTGATGTTTCATCATGCAATTTTATAAGATTTTTGGGCATGTCTGGCTTTCGATTGGCATAGCAATATTTACATTCACTTAAACAGGAATTATAAGCACCAATATCTCTTGATGGAATACAGTGACAGTTTTCTCTAATTCCACTGGCTTTAACATTTTTATAGACTACATTATGTGCCTGTTCTAAAATTTCACGAGTGGTACATCCTGCAGCGTGTATACCATATTTCTCATAGTTTTCGTTTGTTGCACATGTTTGAGTATAAAGATTATATTTTTCAGATATCTCACCAATTCCTTTCAATAACTGCACTTTATCTTCTTCAGTTAACGGGATTATCTCTGGCATATTCTCTTCAACTTTTTTATACATATCAACAAAGCTGAAGATACATCTGTAAACCAGTGGTGCAATCTCACAAGCCATATACTCAAAAGTTTCCAAATGTTTTTCTACATTGTATTTTTCCGTTAGAAGTATAGGATCATATCTCCAGAGTATCTTATTTCCACCAATAATATCCGATAACCTTTCCAGTGTCTTGATGGAATGGTCAATTGATGGAACTTTAGGTTCTATATCCTTGCCATATGCAGTGATGGTGTAATTGCACAGTATATTGTATTTTTCATCTATCTCACCCATATGTTCCAGTATCGGCTGATAATTTTTGGAGCAGAACAAAAGACAATCCACATCCTCAGGCTTAAGACTTAACATATACACATTTTCTCTTGCAAATGGATTTCTTGAATATGCATATCCTTCTTTGAATCTATTCAATAGCCATGGAGTATAGTAATTCACTATATCTGTTCTTCCGCCAACATTTATTATCATTTTTTATCACATGTTAATCTTTAATTTTTGAGGATAATTATCTTTTTGCCTAGAAATATTTCGATGAAATTAATCTGTTTATAATTTAGCAATCAATATTATACAAAGTTATAATTTATTTATATTTTATTTGAACAATAATTTAATTTTTATCGATTGAACGATTTTACAAAACTTTAATTAGTGAGGAAAATAATACTATTATTTGTAGTGAGAGAAAAGTATTTGACAATTTCAATATTATTGGCATAATAACATTAAATTTATAATCTCTTCTAATTAAATTTCATCACTCAACAAGAAGTCTAAGATATTCATATTTCGTATTCCTCTCTTGACATATTAAACTCATCAATGGATATTATATATT
>Ga0256405_10001875_pt1 | contig 53343 bp, 76 predicted proteins | sample RumenRJG_02DNA_FD_189096 | JGI IMG/M metagenome (GOLD analysis project Ga0256405, IMG submission 189096) | Bovine rumen microbial communities from Lethbridge, Alberta, Canada - RJG_02 | ecosystem: Host-associated > Mammals > Digestive system > Stomach > Rumen | place: Canada: Alberta... | reverse complement strand
CTACCTGCATGGCAATACTTCTCGCGACGCCGCCGGCTTTGTGCTTTAACCTGTCAAGCCTCGCGTCGGTTCTATCCACGCTGTGATTGACACGATCCAGCCCCTGTTCGGCGCCTCTCGGATCAATGCCCAGCGCGATTAAAAGCTTGTCAACAAATACTGCCATGCTGCGCTTCTCTCTCCGCGACCTTGTTGATTGCCCACTGGTTATAGCTGTCTACCCGGATGCACTCAAGCATCATAAACACATCCTCGTAGTCATAAACCGTCTGCAATTCCGCCAGAGTCGCATAATGATTGATGATTAATGGGCTTAAGAGCGGGGATATATTTTCGGTCGCTGCGGCTCTGAACCCTCTCGGGGCTGGCGGGCTGTAGAGCTCGAGGCCGCGCCAGGTACGAAAAAATCCAGGTGCAGCTTCACTATCTCCTTCTGCAGGTTGAAAAGCGTGCGCACATCCTCGATTTTCGCGTCAATTACATCGGGCGTCAGCGCGAAATAGGCGTTCCCTACCTTCTGCTCAACACAGGTATAGAGCTCGTCAATCAGCGGCTGAATGACCTCGTCATAGTCTTTGGTAACAGCGCCGAGTTTGCTGAGGCCGCCACTAAGCAGAAAGTCCGCTATAGCCTTCTGCGCGTCAATGCCGTCGGCTACATCGGCGCTAAAAACGCCGGTAGCGCTGAGCGCCCCGGCAAGCTTTATGATCCAGCGCTCAGCCTTTGTCGCGGGCATTTCCTTAATCCTGAAAGTCAGGTCATTGCCGCGGTCATTGAGTGTTACAGTAACTTCTTTTCTCATGCGTTAAACTCCGGCGTTAAAGCCTGCAGTGTAGTAATCCTGAAAAACAAATTTCCAACTGGTAGGATCAAGTGTCTTTTTAGGGGCGGTTACGGGGTTGCCGTTGGTCAGCACGCCGTTTCTCCAAAAATGCACCTGCTTAATGCTCGGGATGGTAAGTGTTACCGAGCACTTATAAGTCGTCTTATTGGTCTTCATGGCCATCAGCAGAGACTGCATGACGGTCAGGGAAGGAGACGACGCCTCAAGAGTGATAGTGAGCGAGAAAGGATTGGGCACGTAGCCGGCGGCAAGGCCGCCGTCCACGCCCATGCGCGCCTGAGCGATTTCCATGTCGTCCGAGGAGAGCATCTGATCCGTCGCGAAGTTGGTCAGCTGTACGCCTACCGGATAAAGCTCCTCAACGCCGAGCACCAGCACGGCGTTTGCGGAGGTGATATTTCCTAAAGCCTGAGTCATTTTTAATCCTCCTTAAACCACTGCGGTAGACGGCAGGTTGATCTTGTGGACGCTTCCGGCATAGGTGTACCAGAAGTTGCAGGAAGGTGAAGTCCTGCTCTGCCTGATGGTCGCGTCGGCGTCAAGGATCTGCAGCACATAGCCGTTGCTGTAAAGTTCGGTGCTGATATCCTCTCCGGCCTCGTTGATTAACTCGTTAATCTGCGTCTGCGAGATGTTGACGTTTCTGTCGATTACGCCATTGTTAAGGGCGCGGTCGATAACGTCAGCGCACCAGGCGCGGATACGTGAGTAGCCGACAGTGTTGTAAGGCACGCGGCCTGCCATCTCCATACCCGCAAGGATCTGAACCTGCAGGGCGTTGTTCAGCCAGCAGCTGTTGATATACGCGTCAACCCACTTCCACGCGCCAAAAGTCTGCCCCGGCTGAAAGAGGATGAAGGCGTCGTTCCTTGACGCGTAATCACCCATGAAGTTAACGCCGTTGTTGGTCAGGTTAGCGGCCTCGGCCTTTACCGCGACATTAGCCGCAAGCCCGCTCTGAGCCTTGTAAGCCAGGGTAATAGCTCCGTTAGTCCTGTCCCAGTCGATAGACGCGATAGCGCCCATAAGGAAGGCGGCATATTCTACAGCGCCATATACGCCTGCAGTGCCGATATACTCCGCTTCTTTAAATACGGCGGCGGCAGTACCTGATGCGTCTTCGGTCTTAAGGGCGCCGTCAGTGCTCCACCACACGTATAAAAACTGGTTGCTCTCGTTATACTGCGCGTTGCTCCACTCTGCCAGAAGCACCGCGTCATCCTTCGAAACCTCATCGATGGTCGAGAAAGTCACAAAGTTCTGCGTGCTCTCGGTCACGTGATTGAGGACAGCGGTATAGGTCTCTCCCAGAGCGGAGAGGGATGAAGCGGCGGCGGACGCGGAGTCAAGCCCCATAGCGGTCGCAAGCGATCCGGTAATGGAGATTGACAGGCCTGCCGCAAGGTCTGCCGCCGGAGCGGTCAGGAAGAAGCAGGAAAGAGCCGCATCCCATCTGCATGACGCAGGCACGTCGCTCTTTGAAAGAGCCGTAGTAACATATTCCGCGGCGGCGGAGGGGGAGGAAATGTCAGCTGTCGCAACCTCCTCTACAGCCGCGGTCTTTGCGCCGTAGGAAACGGTCAGAGAGCCGCCGTTCGCGCCCTGGATGGCAGAAAGCATCGAGGCGGTCTCCGACGCCCTGTAAGCCCTGCCGCGGATAAATGCGGGAACACTCGTAGTGTTGGCTCTCCAAAAATACAGTGCAGTAGGCTTGATGAATGAGTTGTTATAGCCGTTGAAATACACACGCGCCGCCCTGTACTCGGCAGAAGAAGCGCCGAAGTAGTCAGAGACGGATGATGCGTCACGGAAAGTTACAAGCGTGTTTGTCGGGATAACAGCGTTGGTGTCAAGAAAAAGCCCGTTGAAGGCCAAATCCTGACCTGTGCCCGCGAGGACACGCGGCTGTACCCGTACTAACTCACTGGCAGGGATTGCCATATCTTAATCCTCCTTTTTGAGGTTTTGGGTTACTACATCTACATCGCCGGTCAGGATTGTGCCCGGCGTACCTAAATTAGAGCCGTCTACAGCCATCGGCCTGACAGCTATCTTTGTGAAATAATCGGACTCATAAGCCGCATGAGCCTTGATGCCGAGATGGATGCGGAGCATATAGCGGCTTGTATAGGTCTTTGTCTCATCGAAGCCTGATAAATTCTGCACATCCTCAGCATAAAGGCAGGTAAGATCCCCGCCGCTCTCATGCTCATAAAACTCGGTGCCGATGTTGGAGCCCGCCGCCAGCTGTAAGGCCTGCGCGCGCTCAAGGGTCACCTGCGGCTGAGTAAAAGGCTCGGCGGAGCACATGTCTACCTGGATAATGTACTCTATAACGGCCTTGATATGCTGCTCAAACGGTTCCGGATCTGATTTGTGCACATTAGTCCAGTAGTGCCAGCCGGTGCCGTGTTTGATTGAATTCAGGAGCGTGATAGTGCAGAACTCGTGAGTGCCTTCCGGCAGGGTTGCCATATTCTGGAAGCCCTGCACGATATGGTCATCGGGATAGGCAGGCATGTCAAAGCCTTTCGCGAAAGACTTCACAAAGTCATAAGTGATGGCAAGGACATCAATCATCAATCTCCTCCATCAGGGATTTAACCTGCTCCGGCACGTCAACCTGCTGAGACGCCAAAACAAGCACCCAGCCGTCAGTGGTATAATCTTCTGATACATTATACACTTTCCAATATGTGCCGTCATTGCGGCGCATAAAATCACCTGATTTTCCGAGCGGCCTGATGATGCCCGACGGCGCGTTTCCCGTCTTTGTCTCTGCATACAGATAAAACTTGCGATCTCTCTCTGTGCGCTGAGTGTCATTTACGACCGTCAGGTCATCGCCGGAAAGCGTCTGCACCTGGGCGCGCACCTTCTCCGGCTCGGCATAAACCGCGGTTATGCGGCCTTTGACGTTAGTCTGGCTGATGTTCTGTATGAGCCACACATCTTCATCAGGATTGACGATGTTGATGGCGCCTCTTACGATGTTATGCAAATTCAGCGGCATATGCTGTACTCCTTCCGCAGAGCGCTGAAAAACGTCTTACACCCGCGGCCTGCAAAAAACGCATCAAGGAAAGCGCCGCCGCGCTTATGCCAGAATGCGGACATCTGAGCGGACATCTTGCCGGGCTTCCTGTCCTCTCCCAGCACCTGCCTGAAAATCTCTTTCGGCGGCACGTGCTCAACAGCACCGAATATGTCATCAGTGCGCTGCCCTTCCGCATACATGGCCTCGGCAAGGGCTGAAAGCTTGTCGCCTATCGCAGAGCCGCTCCTCATGTTTTTCGCGTACATTTTGACGATAGCGCGCGCGAGGTCATCTTTCTCGTCGGAGTTGAACATGTCCATCTGCCCCGACACATCCTCAAGGCTCATGCCGGTGCGTTTTGCCTGTACTACCTTTTCTGTAGCCATGCCGATGATATCCCGGATATCATAGCCGTCGGGCGCGTCTCCGAGGTTTACCATCTTCGGCGCCGCCTTCTCGAGTCCGTTGATGATGGTCTTGCACTGCGGATCCAGCGCCTGTCCGTACATTTCGGTCAGGTAGTCATTATCATATGCCTTTGAGAAGATAGCCGCCTGGAAGCGCTCCATAGCCTGCTTTGTCGGCTCACCGTTCTTGCCGAGCATCTGGCCTCTTTCCGCTACAGGCTGCTCGGCTATCCACTGCTTGAGGCTCCCGATTGTCGGCGTGCCGTCGTCATAAGTCTCTATGTCTTTCAGGTTTATGCGCTGCCTGTCGTTCTTTGCCTGCTCTACAGCTGTCATGCTGAGGCCGCCCTGCTTGTTAGTGCGGTCTCCGATATCAGGCGTTACATCAGACGCCTGCATGACGCGCACAAGGACAGGATTTTCCATGCCCTTTACGGTTTCGGGATCTATACCCGATGCCGCCGCGTCGTCTATCATCTCCTGCCTGTACTCGTCAGCCGTCCCGCGGTTATATCCCTCGGTTATGCCTGCCATGCGCCCGTTGCCCGCGACGGCGCGCATCCTTGAGGCGTCGTCTGACTCATATTCGGGATTGCGATTGCCCTGGGCGTCGTTTGACGTGAGTACGTCAGACGCCTCGACAACGGCATACTGCATCTTGTAGCGATTGCCATCAGAGTCCACTACTGTTACAGGATTGCCGAGGTGCTTATCATCTACAGAGCCGTAAGCGACAACCGGCGCGCCGTTGGCAAGGTCATGAGACGGCCCCATGCGCATATAGTCAGGTTTTGAAGCGATAGAGTTAATCTGCTGTATTGAGCCGCTGTTCGAGCGGTCCCGGTTCTGTATGATGTTCTTTTTGTCGATTTTGTCGGGGTGTGAGAGGTCAATCTTCGCGCGCGAGGCCGCGGGGCTGCCGCTGCCTGACGCTTTTGCGGCAGGCTTTGACTTCATCTCGGACAGCTTTTTCCCCTTAAACTTCCCGCCGGCGCCTCCGAGGATAGTGCCCGTCTCACCGTCTATCAGGAGCGGGCGCCCTTTAATCGGATCACCTTTGGCGTTCGCGCCGGTACCGTTGGGATGTACCGTGATCCATTTTGCCTCATCCATCGCGGCGGTTATGCCTGTCGCATATGCGATGCCGAGGCCGAAGGCGGCGCCGAGGCGGCGGGCTTTTGAAGGCATGGTCATGAGGCGCCTCCAAATGTGTTTGTCATGAAGTTTCTATGTCTGCGCTTCTGTTCCCGTTCCCAGGCTAAGCTTGTTATCTCGTTCTCGCTCCTGCCTGTTGTTGCGTGGGTAAAGTTAGGATGATCAGTAGTCTTCTCCAGTGCAGCTCTCTCCTTGAGAGCCGAACCTAAATCATCATTCAGCTTGGCATAATCAGAGCGTAATTTTGCTATCTGAGAGAGAGCCTGCTTTACTTCCGGTGTGTCGTTACCACCGAACCAGTCGACGGAACTTACAAGGCTATGGATTTGCCTGTCGATATCTTTCTGCTGTTCTTGTATCTGCTTGACTCTTTCAGCCGCTTCTTTGTAGGAGGATGCTGGTGTCGCCGCGGATGTTTTGCCCCTCTTATCGGAGCGAGATCCCGCTGATTTATTCTGCTTAGGCGCAAACATCTCCGGATGTTCCTTCTTGAGGCGTGCCCTGTTGATAACCATCTGCGCGCCCGGCTGCTCATGCTTGCCGCCCTTTGGCATAGCGGATATATGCCGCCCGGTGAATTTGCCGCCGGCACCGCCTAAAATCTCACCCGTATCGGAGTCAATCAGCACCGGACGGCCTTTTATAGGATCCCCGTTTGCGTTTGCGCCCTTGCCGTTCGGGTGCACTGTTATCCACTGCGCGTCATCCATCGCCATAGACGCGCCATGCCCATAGGCGCATCCGAGGGAAAACGCCCTGCCTAACTCCTCAGCCTTTTCTGCATCCATAGACTTTTATTTCCTCTCTATCTCAAAATGCACTGCGCCGGTCATGCGCCCTGTAAGCGTGAGCGGCTTCTTTACGGAGACACCGCCGGCGCCGTCCGTACGGTGCCCCTGCGCCCTCTGCGCGTAAATGGCCATCGTGAGCGGATGGCGCTGTTCAAAGGTTTCTATTTCGTTGCCTCCGGCCTTTATCGTCATCTGTATATCAGAGACGGCCTCGGCGCCTACAAGGGCTAAAACCTTCTCGGTGTCGGTTATGCCCATGACGCGCGGCGCGTTATGCACTATCTGTTCCCAGCGTCTGAATTTCGCGAGGAAGGTAGAGTGCATGAAAGGGCGCGGCACGAGCACAAGGACTGAGCCGGGCTTCGGGGCTTTGTCCCATCCGGCATGCGCTCCGAGCCACGCGTGCTGCTTCGGCGTTACCTGCTGTACCCAGCCGTATTCCTGATAAGCCGCATAGCGCGCTACTGACGGATCCGTAATGCCTACAAGCACCTCCGCGGGCTTTGACTTTGTGCGGAAGCGGTCTGTAAACCTTTTGAACCAGTCTTTCAGCGCGCTCATGGCATTTACCCCCAGGGATGGAAGCTGCGGGATATATACGCCCTGCCGCCCATGATATAAGGTTTGAGCATCATCCAGTAGCGCGCGCCGCATGAGGTCTGCAGCCAGAAGGATTCGGTAGTCGTCTTGCCCTGCATCAGCTGAAAGGCGGTGGAAACACTGCCCTGAGACGCGTTGGTTATCGGGCCTGTCTGCCCCGCTCCCCAGCCCTGAATGGTCAGAAGATGGCAAAGCGCGAAATAGAGCGCGATTTTGCGCGTGTAGACAGGCGGCTCGGCTTTGGGCATATACGGGAAGACGCTCTCGGCGTCGGTAGTGCCGCAGAGCGCCGCGACGGCGTACCAGTTGTTCATTATCTCCGCGTCTGTGATCTTTGTCTCATCATCAAACTGCGGGAAGCGCTCGCGGAAATCCACGATATCAAGCACAACATCAGCCATTGCCGCCTCCTGGATTTTAGTCTTTAGATACTGCCGCCTCGGTGCCGGTGCTCTTCGGATCTACCGGGTTGACACCGTTGTCAATCTCGGAGATCTCATCCCTGCGGCTCTTAAACTCACTCTCGCCGCCCTCAACCTCAAAAAGCTGAGCGGGAATGTTCGTGAAATAGCGCTCGCGGCCATGTTTCTTTTTGATGTCCTCCCAGTCCTTCTTGGCGAGTGAGACTAAAACGGCATTCCCCTTTCCGAGCAGGATGCCGGTCTTCTCGCCCGCGAGCGCGTGATTGACGCCGGGAAGGGTTACGGTCTTGAAGCCGCCGGCGCCGTTGTCAACATCGTCATAGACGATGCCGAGCGGCAGGGCGCACGCGACAAAGGTCATGTCAGAGCCTGCGGAGGCAGTCTTGACAGGCTGCTCCTCGGCGGTCTCGGTGATAATCTCGGCGGTAGTATCTTTCTTTCTTGCGGCCATGATAGGCTCCTATATATATAGAAGGTGTTGATTAGATTTTACACTAAAAGGGCGGCGTGATGCCGCCCTGATGTGTGATGATGCTCTCAGTTAGATACCGAGCATGGTGGCTACAAGGCTCGGCCTGCGGATTACGCATCCCCAAGTGGCAGCGCTTGCCTTCTGCTTATAACTGGAGAGTTCCGGAATGAGCCTGCCCATGCGGAATTTCTCAGCAAAGGCAGTCCATCCGGTCTCATCGCCATAAAGATCCCTGACGGTCATGTAGAGCATCTCGCCGGAGGTGGTGGAGAGCTCCGGAACCTGAACGATCTCGAGGTTCGGGAAGTTCTCGGTCAGGAGCACCTTCGCGGTCTTTCCGTACTGGTTAGGAATAGTCAGATAAGAAATCATCTTATTCGAAACACCGAGGACAATCGGCGCGTTGGTCTCAAGGTGGCCGGCGTTGTTCGCGGTGAGTGCGCTCCAAAGCTTGCTGATATCGTTGTAGACGATATTGGCGGCCTCAGCAGGAGACGCGGCTACCTTATCCGCCCAGGTGCTCTTTCCGCCAGTAGAGATAGGCGCGATAGATGCAGGCAGGTTAGGATCGTTCAGCATGCCATAGGACTGAATACCCTTGACGCCGTACATCTGGAATTTGTTCTCAGCGCGCGCGATGATCTCGGCGGCCGCGAACTGCTTCCTGGAGACGAGAGGGATCTTAGCCGCGGATGCCTTGTCGCTCTCGAGATCGCCATACTTAATAGTGGTCTGGTAGCGGTAGATCTGGCGGCTCGGGAAGTTGTAGTTGACATCTGAGGTCACGCCGTCCGCATAGTCATTATACGGTGAAACATTGCCCTCAATCTCCTCAACCTCAAAAGTCGCGAAATCCCACTCCCAGCTTCCTACCTTGTTAGGCGCGAAAAACTTAGACGCGTTGGTAACGCCGAAGAGCACCTGCACGATACGGGGATCAATGTAGGTGTACAGAGCGGCGGGCGCGCCGATGTTCGGAGCGGTAGAAGCTGCAGAGTCCATCGCAAGCTGGCGGGATGCGGCGGCATAGTCAACGGTAATCCTGCCGTCCTTTACGCTGTAAGGCATGAAGCCGACAGCATAGGGGCTGGAAATACCCTTCTGCTTCGCTAACTCAAAATCAAGATCCATAGGGCACCTCCTTTAAGCGCCGATACGCTGATAGATAACCACGTCACCCTCAGCCGCAGACGCAAGGCCTGCAGGGAGAATGACTACCCAGCCGGTGTCGTTGTCGGCTCCGGCATTGCCGTAGGTGACTGCGCCGGTGGCAGGATTGCAGAGCACTGACTGCCCCTCGGTGACCGGACCGGTCGCGAGCGCGTAAAACTGCCCGCGGAGCGCGATAGGCGCGCTAATCCCGGAGACATACACATTGGTCGCCTCGGTCAGGGGATTGGTGATAACGCTTATACCGTTGCGCTCAACAAAGCCGAGCGGCTTGCCGGTGCCGGTAGCCGATGCGGTCTTGACATCGCCGTCAGACGCCTTTGCGAAAGCAAAGCCGCCGGCGGCAAGAGTGCCGTCGCTGATGTAGTTCTCAGCGGTATAGATGGCCTGACCGGGATTTACCTCCTGCCCCGGTACGCCTACAGCAGGATAAAGCTTTACGCTCTTCTGAAATCCGCTCATAGTTACTCCTTGTTGATAGAGTTAAGGATCTCGCCCAGGAAAGAGGGCTTGCCGCTCTGCATCTTGCGATCCATCGCGGCTCCGCGCCTGCCTGCCTTAGTAGCAATAACAGCACGGTAAACCTTCATAGCCTCGCTGTTGGAAAGCCCCTTAGTCTTGAAGCCCTCCTGCCTGAGAGCCGCACGGTAGATGTCACCAGCGGAGTCAAAGGCGGCAAGCTTCACGCGTCCGAGAGTCTTCCTGCACTCCTCAGCGGCGTTCAGCTTGGCATTAAGCCTTCCGGAGACGATAGACACAATCTTTCTCAGCGCGCGATCCTGCGCCGCGACAGGCTTCCCGGCAGGCTTTGCGCCGCCCTTAGCGTACTTAAGCCCGGCGGCAAAAGCCTTCTGCACCTCGGGATCCTCTCCGTCAAGCCCGCAGGCCTTAAGGCCGTCGGCTACCATGTCGCCCTCGTCGGTCTCAGCGACAGGCTCATCCTCGTCCTCGTCCTCGTCCTCGTCCTCTGCGGACTCATCCTCGTCCTCATCCTCAGCCGGAGCGGCGTCAGGATCCTCAACTGCCGGCTCGTCCTCATCCTCAGCGGGGGCGGCAGGAGCATCAAGATCCTCGTCCTCATCAGCTGCGGCGGCTGCCAGCCCCTTGAGCCTGTCAGCCAGTCCGGGCACCTTCGAGAGGTCAGCGCCAGCCTTCTGCAGGTCTTCGAGGATGGAGGTAATCTCCGCGTCCTTGTCATCATCGCCTGCAGCCTCGGAGTGCGGCTCCTGCTCCGCGGGCGATGTGTGCAGGTCAATAAGCTTCTGAGCGCCCTGCTTGACCTGCTGCGCAAGCGCTACTTCCTTCTTCTCCACTGCATCATCATCTGACGCGGGCAGAGTCTTCTCAACATCGGCCATATTGCCTCCTTTTGAGTCATACACCAAAACTTCATGCCCTGCCCGCCCCTCGTCAACCAAAGCGAGATGATTGGCTGAGATATCGGTCATGATGAAGTCATACTTTTCACCGTCAGGCGTCTCGCCCGGCGTAAAAACAGGTTTATAGCGATATGCCAGGCTTAACTCGCGCATCGAGCCGTCATTGATCCTGTCGATTGCGTTCTTGTCCTGGATATGCAGGGAATTTGTTAAAAACGGGGGATGAAACGCGCCATCGGTTCCTGTAGACCCGACGCGCGTGTTTTTCGCGGGATTGTCCGCGTAATCCATATGGTGCGCCAGTTGGATTGGGATGCCGTTCACGCTCTCAATAGTCTCGGGCTTCGAGAGTTCGGACGCCGGCCTGTAGCCTTTATAAATCCTTTCAGGCTCCAGCCCGAGTTCCTGCCAGCCGGGGATCTCGCATCCGCGGTACGGCGCTACCTGTACGCGCGTCAGAGGGGAGATGGAAACATGCAGGAAGCCGTTCTCGTCATAAGTCCTTTTGGACTCGGCATCAATTGCTAAAGTCTCAGTCATTGAAAAGCTCCTCCGGCAGAACCATACGCGCCTGGCACCTGCAATACGGCAGCTCGCCCGGCAGTACGTTTTTGCCGACATCCGAGTCGTACAAGCCTATTTTAGTATCAAATGTCTTTCCGTCAAAGGCCTTGTGCGTCTTTCTCTGCGTGTACTGCCCCGGCACGTGCATCCAGATGCACTTCGTAATGCCGAGGTCACGCGCGTTGTCGCGCTGGATTTCCTGGTTCAGCTTGTTGGTCTGATCCAGAGCGACACGCTTCGCGCGCTCCTCGTCAAAGCCCTGAGACGATTTTAACAGATCTTCTATGTCAGAGAAATTCACGTGTTTCCCGCGTGTCTCCTCCATAAGCCCCTGCAGACGCGCGAGATCCTGAGCCGCCATTTTGGTAATCAGCTTCGTGTTGTCCTCGATGTGCTTCTGCAGGTTTTTAGCCGCCGTCGGGCTGATATACTGGCGCTTTAGCACCGGAATGCCCCAATGCGCGTCTATGCTCTTCTCGCTCACGCCCGCGGCTTTCAGCGCCTGCTTCTGCGCATGCGTTGTCGTGCGGTACATGGCGGCGCAGAACCAGCGGGATATCGCTTTGGCAACCTGCCCGGCCTTTACCATCCATCGCGCCATATCAGCCGCGAAGCGCCGCGTGATATCGGACGGAGACGGCTCAAAGCCCCCGGCGGCGTCATGCGCCATGCCGAGTTCCTGATGCAGATCTTTGAGGGCGTCGCGGAGAAGCATGCGCAGGGCGTTCCGGAGCCTCCGGGCGTACTCCTTCTGCACGCCCAGGTTCGCGGCTACAGCCCTTGCGGTTCTCGGCTTCTTTCTCATGCCTCAGCCTCCGGCGCCTCGGCCTTTTCCGCCATCGCCTGCTTCATACCGTCCTCGTGCCCCGGAGCGGCTTTGGCCTTTGCATCAGCCTCGGCCTTTTCCTGCTCCTCTGCCTGACTTGACATCATGTCGGCAAGGCCGGAGGCGTCAGGCTCGTCAGTCTGCATCTGCTGCGGATCGCCCATGTCGGGCATCTCGTCATCGATAAAATCAAGTCCCATATCGGGATCCGCCTTGACGGCGGCGCGCATCTCCTCCGGACTTATGACCTGACGGTCAAGAGCGGCGCCCAGCGTGTTGATGCGCGTCTGCGCGTTCATCGCGCGCGCGCTGTCGTTGTCGGTGCCGAGCTGCTTAAACTCAAAAGTGATAGACGGATCTATCGTGCCGGCCTCGGCTATCTCTATAGCTTTCAGGCACTCCTCGACAGCCGGGCGCAGGATCTCCTGCTTTGTCCTGATGTGGTCATAGTAATTCTTAAGGTCGCTCTCACCGGTCGCGTTGAAGCCGGAAGGACTTATTCCCAGGAGTTTCACCGCGGGGGTTCTATTGATAGCCGCTATCATCTCAAGAGACTGCCTGACGATATCAGTGCATCCCGCCGTCGAAGTCTGTACGTTGGATACCTGCTCGTCCTGCTTATCGCAGACAAAGACGCTGTTATTGTCGCGGTATCTCTGCAGAGCCTGCATACGGATATCGAAAGACTGTACGCCGCCGGGCGTGCCGAAGATGGCCTGTGTATCGGTCTGCATAACAAGAAGACTGATTTTCTTGAGCAAATCAGCAGTATAGATGCGGCACTCGTTCCAGTGCAGGACATAATCCCAGAGAATTTGCGCCTGCGGGATGCCCAGGAAATTATAGGACGGCCTTAAAAGAAGCGGCGGCGGATTGTCAAAAACCGAAATCATGCGCGACGCGTGCACCTTCTGCCCGAGCACCCACCAGCATTTTGGCCGCATGTAGTCAGGTCTGAGCGGATTCGAGGCGTTGTAATCTCCGGGGGAAACATTGACCGGATCTACAAGAGTAAAACGAAGCGCCATGCCCTCGGACATCTCGGCTGAAAGAGACGAGATGCGGAGCGGCAGTGCCAGATCCTCACCCTCGGCGCCCGTGTCGATAAAGATAAAGGCGCCGCCCATGTAGCCCATTGTAGCCGCCGCGGAATGGAACAAATCTTTCAGGTGATACTTCTGATTCAGGAGATCCTCAAGATGCTGCACATCCTCCGGATCCGTATCATCGCCACCCTTGACGGTAATCCACTCGCGTGTGATATCGTCAGCTACAGTCTGTATGCACGCCCGGATCATGCCGTTCTGGGCAATCTGCTGGAGCGCCCCATAGCCGATAAAACTGGTTATAGGATACTGCCCCATATCCCCGGCGTGCTGCTGGAGGCTCTCATATATAGTGCTGTAGCCGCCTGCGGAGTCAAAGGCCATATCAAGCGCCTCGCGCTCATCCTTCGGTGCGCCCATGGTCACCGGGAGCGCAAAAGCGCGCCTGACCTTATCGATGCTGTCAAACGCCCTGAAAGTCCTCTGCGGCATCATCAGGTTTGACGCGATATCCTCCGCGTTTGACGGGGATATATAGAGGCGTGATTTTTCAGTCTTTTCTGCCGTCATAATCCTAAATACCTCTTGTTGCTTGCGTCAATGCGGAAGCCGCCCATACGGAAATCTGACACCGCATAGCGGAGCGCGTCCGGGAAATGCGAGAAGTCATGCTCCGGCACGTCTGTAGGCTGTCCGTTCTTGTCCTTTTTCCAGGTGTAGTTCTGCACCGCGTGGAGAAAGCCCTGGCAGGCCGGAGACACGATAATCTCAAAACCCTGCAGCTTCTGAATGCCATAGCGCACGCTGTCGGCGCCCTTCGTGACTGACACCGTGTTCAGGCCGAGGCGCCGCAGCTCCGCTATGCTCTTAGGCTCCGCAGAGTCGCAGTAAATGCGCTCATGGATAATGCCCAAATCCTTTATGCCCGCGCAGATCTCGGCATTGGTAACTCCGGTGCCTGACCACTCCACGAAGATGTACAGCTTCATGGCCTTCGCGTCTACCAGGGCGCCGACAAAGGCCGTAGGATCCGTAAAGCCGAAATCCATGCCGTAGACGGCAGGCAGGCGCTGGCGGATAAGTTCCTTAGCGTCAAAATCCTGCTCCTTCACGCGGTCAAAAATCAGTCCCTCGGATATGCCCCACTCGCCGTTGCCCTCGATGGCAAAACGGCGAGGGTAATGAGCCTCCATATCCGCAAAGATGGCCTTATCCTCATCCGAGAGCCATTCATTGCACCTGTAGGTTGTAGTAGCCGCGAAAACGTGCGGATTGGGCGTATCAAAGAAACGTGTTTTAAGCCATGAGCGTTCTGACCACGGGTTAAAGGTCAGAGTCAGCTGATGGTTAAGCCCCTTCGGCAATTTGCCGCGGATAGACATATCAAGCTTGTTAAAGTCAGGCTCACGGATCTCATAAGCCTCGTCTATCCATACCCAGCACAAAAACCCCTTTGCTACTGTTATGGAAGTAACTTTCAGTCCGTCGTCGAGCCCGCGGAACAGGATCTTCTGCCCTGTCGGCGTATAAGTCAGTTCAAGCGGATTGGTTGTAGCCTTCCAAAACTGGCTTACGCCGAGGCGGTCTATAGCCCACCTCAGCTGAGCAAAACAGGAGTCCTTAAGCGTACGCCCATAGCGGCGCACTACCAGCAGATTGGCCTGCGGCTGTGCCATCAGGTTGACGATAAACCACAAGGCGGCAGTAGTAGACTTTTTGGAGGCTCTTGAGCCTTTGACGACGCGGTAACGGCATGCGGTATTCCAAAAGTCCTTGTACCCGCCGCCTACAATGTCTGAGAGCCTGACCTGCCTGACTGCCATCTGACGCCGCTACTCCTTAAGATCGTTTATGATCTGCACCTGGATAGGCGAGGATGAAGTTACATCAATCTGCTGCTTCTCTGACCACTCGCCGTCGCCGTGCGTCTTGAGGTAGAAAATCGTCGCGGCGGTGTTCTCGCCTGATGTAGCCATCTCGAACAGCACGTTTTCAACCTTCTGCAGGGCTATAGCCTTGCCCTCTTTTATGGCCTGGTCAAATTGTTCATTTTCGCGCTTGCGGTTTTGAAGCGTTGACCTGCTTATCCCGAGGTTAATGGCTATCTGCCCCTGGCTCTGACCATGAGCCGCTAATTCTTTGACTTTTTCAAGATCTACAGGGATTTTGGGCTTTGTAATCATGATGCGCCCCGGCTGTTATTTCGTTAGATAGATTATAGCATGAATAGCACAATTTGTGCCGGATTTCAACAGGCCGGAGCGATATTTTTATCGGACGCGTTTATCAGGATCTCACGCTCGTAAATGCCCGTCTTTGTCTCAAAGACGAAAAAACGCGGCGTGCACTCACGCGCCGCCAGCAGGATCCTTGCCCTGCCGTCTGTGCACTGCTGCCTCACCTGCCCGGCGGCGTGCTCTACAGCCTCGGCTGAGATTTTGCGGCTCCACTCTTTCAGCATCTCATAGCCCGGCGTACAGGGCGTATATATCGCGTCGGCACTATAATAATACGCCCGGCATACATCAGCGCCCGCGGCATACGCGGCATGGAGCGTTACGGCAGTGAGCACGTCAATCCCAGACGACACCGGCACGGTAACAGGCGGGCGCTGATACCTTTCAAGCGGCATGCCCGCGGCGCGCGCGTCCGCTACAGCCTTCCGCAGGCAATCGCGCGCCCTGGCATCTGCGGCCATGAGGATATAGGCGGCTTCGTAGCGCGCCCAGTGCTTCAAGTCCTCCTCGTATAAACGCGCCTCATACAGCAAAGCCGGAGCGGGCGTCATGCCGTACACCGGAGCGCCCGGCGCGTAAATCAGGGAATGCCCCGACCGCACCGCCGCGGCTCTTGAAGCTGTAAGGCATGACGCCGACAGCGCCCACGCAAGCCGCCCACAGTCCGCCGCCTTCATGTCTTCTGCCTCCAGGCGGAAAACACTGACAGCCATCCGCCGGCCTTTGCAGCCTTGCATGAGGTGCAGGCGGCTATCGCGCCGGCCTGCTCCGCCGACAGCTGAAAGCGCCCGGCAAGCGAGAAGTTATAGCGCATCAGGCAGAGCGCGCCGCGAAGCGCGTAAAACATACTCTGCGGCGGCTCCTCCTCTGTATAGAGCCAGTGCTGGTGAGGCGGCATCGCGCCGCCGCCTCTCAGCTTTTCAGCGAGTTCGCGCCCGTGAACATCAGGTATTACCAAAACAGGATGAACGCCGCGGAACATTTTCAGGAGCATGTTCAGTTCAAGCTGCTCGTTTTTGCAGTCGTTCGAGATTTTCGGACATGGTGCCAGGCTATTCTTTTTCATCGAGCCATCTCCCCTTCACCCCGTCTATGCAGATATGCGCGTCTTCGTACCTGATATCATTGTCGCGCGCGAAGTCTTTCAGGCTCTCATACCTCCTGCCCTGATATTCACAGGGCTTTAGCGCTCCTTTGCGCAAAGGCCGGTCAAGCGGGATATGTCTCAGCAGGCGCATGCCGCAGGTCTGCTTTTTCAGCCCGAAAGCCTTTGCAAGGGCGCCCAGGGATTTATAGGTAACACACCGGTAATCGATGCTGCGGTAATTTGCCGTTTTCTTTGCATACCGCGGGAGGTCAAGCGGTATATGCTTTTTAAGCCTTAAATTCAACGTATCGCGCCGCAGGCCGTAAGCCGCGGCAAGCGCCGTCATTGAAGGATATAACACGCCGGCGTACTCTACCGGCTTCTGATTTTTTCCTGTCATATCAGCTTCCATAATTCCTGCCACCAGGGGGCTCCTTTGACTGTAAGCGGCACACCGAGAGTGAGGCGGTATCGCGCGCCCCACACATCAAGCCCGTAAGCCTCAGCAAGCGCGTGCATAGACGGATATTTGCGCCCGCCATACTCGACAGGCTTAAACACCCAGGCGCCGTTTTTCTGCTTCGGCAGGTCAAGCGGTATACCGCGGTCTATGCGGTTCCGGGCGCAGAAAACCGACAGGCCGTAATCGTCTGCCAGAGCCTGCCAGCTGTCGTACGCCCTGCCGCGGTATTCAATACGGCAATGACAGCGCGTCATCAGGCATTACCTCGTCATCATCGGCATAAGCCTCATCAGGCAGTGACTCATCATCGATAGCGTATGCCGAGTCCATAGCGACGGGTATATCGTATTCACGCCCCGAAAAGGCAATATCGCAAAGCGCTGAAAGGAAAGCCGCATACATAAATGTGATAACGTCTTTTGTGTCATACCGGGCGGCCTTTGCGGCTTTTGCCTCCTTGCAGGAGCACTGGCACCACTCGTCGTGACAGTACGGGCACATAGCAACATCAAAGCCGCAGTAATCAGCCCGGCATACCCAGTAATCTTCCTCTGCCTCCGGGAGGATGCGATAGAAGTCGAATGCGACATCCTCGCGCAGGGGATTGATGCGCACGTGAGAGTGCCCCCGGATCTGTTTCAGGAAAAGGTTAAACATCCTATTGGGCACATAATCAAGCTGAAACATGGCGGTCATGATACATCTCCTGTCTTTTCCTTCCTGGCAATCAGTTCATCGAGGTCATCGCGGTAACCCCAAAGGCGGTGCAGCTCTCCCGCTATGCTGCACTTCTCTGACAGACTAAACTCACCATATCTGCCCTCCAACATGCGCTCGTTGAGGTCAATTTTCCTCTGCACCTGAGCACGTCTCGCCCGCAGTTCTTCCACGCTCTCGCGTTCTTCTACCGTCATAACGCCGCCATCACGCCGCAGAGTGGTTGTTGAAGTCAAGCCTACAGCCAGTGCCCTCAATGATGGCAAGAGACTCGGCAAGATCTGCCGGCTCCATCTCGGGGCCGGTGAGTTCATCATGCTCGACAGTCTGCCAGTAGTGAGTGCCATCCCCGCGGGCACACTTTGCCCAGGTGCAGACAGGCTTGTCGCCGCGGTACGCGGTGCAGGTCAGAAACCTGTTCAAATTCTCACGGATCTTGTTCATAGATATTCCCTCGGTTAGTTGATAGTTAATGCGTTGACCGTGCTCTTTTAGTCCAGTACTCCCAAGCGGTAGTCTGCCAGTAATCAATAAGCCCGGCCTCCTTGCGCCTCTCGTGGTTGCAGCATTCGATGCCATTAAGGTAAATAGCCGAGTAAGGCACGCCGCCTTTGTTGACAAAGCGATGGAGTTCTGCCCCGCCTTTCAGCCCGGTATAAACCTGATGGATACTGTCACCGTCCCAGGTGTCAGGGTTGACCCAAACGCCGACACGCGTTAATTCAGGTATGTCATCCATAAAAAACTCTTAGTTCAGTCCTCAATGCCCTGCTGTACTGCATATCCGATGCGTGTCAGCAGGATCTGGTTGTAGTCAGCCATTGCCTCACGCTGGCGCTTCAAAAGCTGGAAGTAGCGGTAGGTCTCGTATCCGACGTTTGAGGTGTCAGGGTCGCTCCTGACGCTCATCCAGTTCTTCTCGAGAAAACGGTTCAGCTTCGACAGCCTCTCCGCAAGCTCCTTCTGCTCTGATACCATGCGATCAAAGCAGGATTTAGTCATCTTCTGCATTAAAACGGCTCCTCGTTATCCCCAAGGGGCGCAGCGTGCACCCCTCGGTTGAAATCCCTGACCATGCGGTCATAAGCCCGGCCATACATGGCCTTTGCCCTTGCCGCTGCCTTCTGCGGCTTCACGCCTGCGGACACCGCACGGCGGCGGTAATCCTCCGAGCGGCGCGCCGCGTCGTCAAGACTCAGAAGCATGCCCTCAGCCCTGTCGCGCTCGTACGTATTCATGCCGCTCTCCTGTTCTCATGAAAGTTCATGATCCAGGCGGTGCCGTCCATGTAGCGGCGGCATTCCTTCATCAGGCGGCGCCATCCTGCGCTCTTCGGGATGGCGTAAAAGCCGGAGCGGCTTCCCTCCAAATAGTCAAATGTCCACTCGGTGCCGCGGTCTTCGACAGTTACCCACCAGCCGGTGTTGTCCTTCCGGCAGTAATTGTAGGTAATACAGATAGAATGGCTCATAGTTGTTCCCTCGGTAAGTTTCTGAGGGAATAATACAATTGCGAAATGAAAAGTGCAAGCGATTTTGTAAATTATTTTGTGATTTGGATAGCGTTTATTTATCGCTGTCCTTTGTGTCAGGGCTGACGCCCGTGCGGGAGGAGATGAAGGAGAGGACAAAGCGTTTGAGCACATCAGTGCCGAGATAGCCTATCAAGGAGCCGACGCCGATGCAGGATTGAGGAGTGATAGCGGGGAAAAGGGAGGAAAGGCCGCCGCAGATGCCGATAGACAGCAGCGAGCAGGTGACGGCTTCAAACAGGGTTGACACCCAGGGTGCGCGCCTGCCGCGCATGCGCATAAGGGCAAGCAGAAAGGCAAGGATCCCGCCCCATGTAAGGGGATGGGAGTTAAGCCACTCCGCGACACGATCCCACATCTTCTGCCTGCCCTCTGTATGAAAACAGCCGTATTGTATCACGCTTTATGGCTGTTTTACATCGGGATTGAAAAATACCCTCTGCATACCGTAAGGGCCGCACTTGCGCTTCTCGGTATCTGCGCCTTTGCGCCATCCCAACTTGATCAGGGCGGCGCCGATTTTGCGGCTGTCGCTCTGCTTCATGGTCTGCCTCTGCTGGTTGTAGCAATCGCACCACACCTCAAGCGTGCAGATCCAGGGGCGAGGCGCCATGCCGACAGCAATGGGATTTGCGAGCCACGCGCGCCTGTCGTCCATGCTCAGGTTATCCCAGTTGTCCGGCACGTTTCTCTTCGCGAATTCGACAATAACGCCCTCGGTCTCGTCAGTCTCAAGAGCCATGTCCTGCTCTCTCTTTGCGGTCTTCTGAGCCTCCGGAGAGAGCAGGAGATCCTCACCGTCCTGGACATACCGCCTGACCTCTGCCCAGATCTGCCTCACCTCTTCGTCAGTCAGATCCCAAGGGTGCTTCTCGGCGCCCGCCCGGCAGGGAATATTCAGAAAACGCCGGTTCCCGGTCGGGTCTGACAGGTAGCCGCTCTCCGCGTTGGCAGTACCGAAAAAGACGCACTGTCGCGGATGGCTCTCAAGCGCGCGCCCGTAAGCGGGGCGATAGCGGTCATCAGTGCGGGAAATAAAAGCCTTCACCGCCTCTATATCTGACCGCCTGATGCCGCCGTCCACCTCAGACAGCTCTATAATCCAGCCCTGCTGCAGGCCTTCGACGGCGGTCTTGTCGCGGATGCCGAGGAGCGAGACGTTGTCGTTGAACCACTCTCCGCCCAGTTTCGCAAGAAGCGTCGACTTGCCGATGCCCTGCGGCCCATTGAGTACCGGCATGGTGTCGTACTTTATGCCGGCATGATAGATGCGCATATATGCGGCGCAGAGCGTTTTCCGCATAACCTCGTGCGTATATGCGTTATCATCGGCGTTAAGGTAGTCATGCAGCAGCGTATCGACGCGCTTCACGCCGTCCCACCCCGGCAGGCCGTCGAGGTACTGCTTTATGGGGTGATATCTCTGCTCCTGAGCTAAAGCCTCAAAAGCTTTCGGATAGTCATTAATGCGGATCTTGAGGCCGTAGTTTTCTTCGATGTAACACCGGAAATACGTGTAGTCCGCGTCTTTGATGAAGTAGCGCCCTGACGCCGGCAGTTCTTTGGGATCCAGCTTGTTCCAGGGCACCGGCTTTGTAAACTCGATCTGCCCGCAGAAGTCATTCAGCTGTACGCCTGACAAGGCGGGATCCTCGCGGATAATGTCGAGAAACTCCGCCATAGTGAGGAGACCGCCTTTGCCGTCCTTATCCCCTCCGGCTTTCCCCTGCTCTGATACCGGAGCGGGCGCCTGCTTGAGGCTCTCTGACGCCTTCGCGCTTTCGGTCTCGTCTGGGTACTCCTCGGTCTTTGTCTGCTCAAAGCCCTGAGAGCGCGCCCATTCATAAAAATCCGCGGTAGTCTTCTCAGAACAGTGAGAATGCAGGCACTTGAAGCCGCCGCCCAAATAGCCGTTTGAGCCGACGGGGAAATAGCAGGTCTCGCCGGGGCCGCCGTCCATAGTGTGCGCGTCCTCCCAGGGGCAGTCTATATACAGCTGTCCTTCGGGACCGGTGTCGATAACGCGCCCCGTCTCGCGGAGCCAGTCCGCCATGCGGTCTATGCTTAAAAATGTCTTGCCTTTTACGCGGATAGGATCCGCGGTATCCCTGCTCACCTGGATCGGGAAAGCGTCGCGTATGGCCTGTATAAACTCGCGGAATTGCGCCTGCGTCATGACACGCGCCGGGAATGGCGGGCATGACCATGTGTAGTGCGCGCCGGAAGGATGGCGCCCGGCGCATGCGAGCTGCTGTCCGGTGCCGAGGAATTCGATCTTATTGCCGCTGTCATCCGTCCATTTGAGCACGTGCTTAGGCAGGGTGTCAAGACCCTCAATCCTGACGATCGTAGCCCATCGCGCGTCCCTGCCATGCGCGCGGACGGGCATTTCACGCCAGTTGGCATCGAGCACGGCGGCTAGCTGCTCGAGGACTGCAGAGCAGATCTCAGGATCGTCTATATCGCAGTCAATTGCGATGTAGCCGCCGTGGCCGGTGCGGAAGCCGTAGCCAAAATCCGGATCTCCTGCCCAGTACTTTATCTCGGCTCCGGTAGTATCGCGCGTCTGCCATTTTGACAGGCAGACGGCACGCCCGAAGGCGTCCTTGACGCTCGGTATTTTGCCGCGTGTCTTCTGTACGCGGAGCAGGGAGCCGACACCAGGTAAATCAGGATTTGAGACGATGGGCACGATGTAGCGGCAGTCAGCGCCGAGGGCGTCGATATAGCCCCACTCCTGCAAAGATGCCCCATAAGGCATGACAGACTTTTCCATAGTGATTTTCTCCTTGCGGGCTTCCCGGCCCGCGGAGGCGATTGTAAACCAAAGAACGCCCTCGGTGCAATGCGGATTTGAAATCTGCAGGCAAAATGTGATCTCTGCAATTTTTGCCGTTTTTCTGTGTTTTCTGCAGAGTGCCGCAGACGCTGAGATCCAAAATCTGCAGGCCTGCAGGCGCGTTTCAGCAGAAAATCAGCAGAAATCCGCATGTTTTTCATTTTCCACAGAAATATGCAGGTTTTCTGCAACTCTCCGAATGGTTTTCTGCAGAAACGCGCCGATTTTTTGCAGAAAACGCAAAAAAGCACTTTGGGTAATTTGTACTTTTGGGGTAATTTTGTTTTTTCTTAACTCTTTGATATATAACCTTTATACCCCAACTACCCGAATACCCAAATAATAAAAGAGTATAAATAAAGGGGATATAAAGGGGGAAATATGCAAAAAAATAAGGAAAAATTGCAGAAAATAGGATCGTATATAAATCTATAAGATCAGAAACCACTTCGGGTTAAGGTAATTCGGGTACATTTCGGAGAATAATGCTGCTATATCAATGGATAACGTGATAAAAACGGCTACCCCGGCGCTTCCCGGATTGGGGTAAACACCCCAAATGCTGCAGAGTGCGGGCGCCCCCGGAACCCGCCTTTATAAAGAATGCGACAAAAATCACGAAAAAGTGTTAAAAATTTCTTGCGTCTCTCAGGACAGGAGAGTAAACTGCCCGTACGGGCATTAAGCCCGGATAACCGAGAGAACGACATGAAAGACGAGGAATACCTGAAAGCATTTCTGCCTGATGAGGTCTACAAGGACTATCAGGCTAATCGCCCGGCGTATCATCCGGAGAGCCTTTTTAATAGCGATGAGGACAGGCTGTTTTGCGGCCTGACGATGGCTCTTGAGCGCGAAGCCGAGCGCATCGGCATTGAGGTCTTTGAGCAGAACGGACACACAAAGGCCGAGGCGCGGGAGTTTTATGACCAGGGGGTTCTTGACGATGTGGCGGCATGGATGGCTGCCGAAATTGTCCGCCGCCGCTATAAGAATTTTGATGAGGTCAGGGGCTTTATCCGCGGGCGCGCGCTTGTCGATGTGTCAGACGCGATGCTGCGCGAGGCTCTTGACGACTGACACGCCTTGCCCGGCGCCATGCCGGGCTTTTGTCCTCGGAGGAGAGTATGAAGGTTTGGGTTGAGATTGTCGCAGTTGACGGCAGGCGCATTAAAACGCCCGTCTGCGAGGATTACGAGGAACACCGGGACGATGATCCGATTTGCACCGCTGAGGTTGTCGCGGAGGGCTTCGCGTACTGGGCGCGGGACAGCTATTTCGGGGTGCCTGAGCATCAGCGGGCGTACACGCGCCTGGGCAAGGCTCTGCACGCCGCAGGGGTTGAGGGTGTGCGCTCGCTCGGCTGTATCGCTCATACCGGAGACGGGCTTTACAGCTTCACTGTCCGGGAGGGCTATGAGGAGCCGCTCCCGGCAAGGTGGGCAAAAATGATATACGGGCGTCTCGAGTGAGACGCATATCACAAAATCAGAGATAAGCACAATAAAGTTTACAAAATCGCTTGCAACAATCAGAACGAAAGAGTAAACTGTCTGTGAGGGCGCGGGGGCGCCGGTAACCGAGGGAACGAAAAATGAACGATGCGATTGAATTTGTCAGGGACATCAGGCACTGCGCAGAACCCTGGACCTGGAATCTTCTGGAGGAGGATGGCGAGATCACCTACTCCCCGGATCGCGATGCGCGCACCGGCTGGATCCGTTACAAGTGCAAGACCGCTAAGGCTTTCACCGAGGTTCTCAAAACCCTCGAGTACTGCCGCGGGTGCTTCTGCCGTGACAACGGGTACACCAGGCGCTTCGGGCTCAGGGGATGCATCAACACCAAAGAGGACTGCGAAGCCCTGACTGTCACCGCCTACTACGGATACTTCAGACTTTAAGCAGCGCCCGCCCGGCGGCCTGCCGGGCTTTTTAAGGAGGATACCATGAAGGTTTTACAGTTTATCGCGGCGGCACTCCTTGCCGCCTCCATCGGCACCCTGACGGGCTACAGCTTCGCGAGCCTGCCGCAGGTCTACCAGAGCAACAGCACCGGGGAGGTGAAGGGCTGGGAGGACTCCTCCGGCTACCACGCCTGCCATGCAGGCACGGACTGCCGCATCCCGGCAGAGTATGACCTTGTTTGGGTAGAATAAGATGGCTCCTAAATATCACTGTTTTCGAAACTATTCCCGGCTTTACGGAGTGCCGGGGATCCCCTCAAAAGAGGAGGAGAACGCCCTGACGGATGCCGCTTTTGAAGCCTTTCAGGGCGCACGGCAGATTGAGATCCGCCCCTCTGGCACGATAGTGGAGATTGCGATGTTCTGGAGCAGGACACCTCACTATGAGGATATCATGAAAGAGCAGCGTGAGGATTTCATGCGCCGCATTGCCGGCCTGCCGTACCAGGTGGTGCTTACGGGAAGGAGCATCATGAAGGATCCCTACGACGTGTCCGGCACGCCTGTCCGTGTCGCTATACTGATCATTCACCTGGAGTACCGGAAGCCGTGATTATGAGAGTCTGCGCCGCAGTAAACGGCGCCATCCTGGGATTTGTTATCCTGTACTGCGCCGGCACGCCGGTGGTTTATATCAGCCATTACAGCGGCGGCATAGTGGCCGTCAGGCATGGGATTTTCACGACAATGTGCACGCTCGCGGAAGAATGCGAGCTGCCGGAAGGGGAATACAAGGTGGTATATACAAGATGAGATTGGTTGACGTTAAAGCTTTGCTGGCCTTGCGTACAATGGCGCGCGCCGCCGCCGGGGATTTTTTCGCGCTTGATGCGATGCGGCATTACCTGCTTGACCGCGATCCGCACGCCTACATGCCCTTCAACCTTTTTGCCGCGATGGAGGATCCTGACTTCGTGCCGCTCGCAGTGTTCAGCCAGTACGAGGCGGCCATCAGGGACTGCGACAAAGAGGCGCGGGAGGAGTTAAGGCGCATCATGAGTGAGTTTATGAGCACCGAGGAGTACAGCAGGCAGATAGAGGCCTATAACCGTTTGCATCAGATGGGGTATAGCAATGAGGTGTAGGCCGGTGATGTACAAGGGCAGGCTGTTTAAGTCTGTTGCCGCACTGCGGGAGTATTACGGACTGAGCAAAACGCTGTACTACTTCCGCCGCTACGCCGGGATCCCGCTGGATGCTCCGAAGGGTGTACCAGGGCGGCACGCCGCGGGCGTCTCGCGCGTTGAGGTTGTTACACCTGACGGCATGTCCTATCCGTCAATCGCAGCATATGCGAGAGCATTAGGCATCCATGAGGGTGCCGCGCGCTACCGCGTGCGCAGCGGGCACCTATCGGCAAGGCCGCTCTGCCGGACATGCGAGTACGACGGGAAATACTACAGGAGCCACGTCGCGATGTACAAGGATTTGAGGCTGCCCTACGGAAAGGGCGAGGCATTAAGGAAGGAGCACGAAATGAGTGTTTGCAGGACAAAAGTAGCCGACTACTATCACCTTGATGGACTTGAGGATCCGCGGCTTGAGGGCGAGCTGGTTAAGGATTTTATTGCCGAGGCAAAGAGCCAGATCAAATACCGTTTCAGCGTCAGGGATGTATTCGGCGACAGGCTGGAGCGCATGGCGGTGATGTACGCGAAGGACAAGGCGCCGAAGCTGACAGCTGAGGATGATATCTATGACCTGCATCTCGACATGGCCCGCGTGTACCTGCCCGATATCGAGAACGCCGAAGTGGAGTCATACAACCATGCGGACTAAACAAACTGGCGGTTTTCAAATTGACGCGCCGCGGGGATGCGGCCATCCCCGGCGGGTTGTGTGGGATGGTGTGCTGTATCCTACGATAGCCTCTGCGGCAGAGGCCTGCGGCATCACCGCATCGGCTATGTGGTACCGCATCTCGCGCGGCTATGGAAAGCCGCGGAAAAAGTCCCGCAGGCCGGCACGCCTGGACTGCGAGTTTCAGGGCGTACGCTACCGGAGCATTGGGGCGATGGCGCGCGCTTTGGGCATCGGCTGGGGGAAGGCGCGCTCTTTTGCCGAGGAAACGCGCCCTGCCAGGATTGAGTACGCGGGCAAAAAGTACTGCTCCATGACAGCCCTTGCTGCGGCGTATCATCTGACAGACGTCTGCTGTATATACCGGCTCAGGCATAATATCCCGCTTGATCTGCCTGTTGACCGTCAGATGAGCTGCCGGAAGCCCTGCACCTGGGAGGGGGTTGACTATCCCTCCATCACCGCCGCGGCAAAGGCTCTCGGCATCACGCATAGCGCTATGAGCGAGCGCCTGATGCGCCGCGACAGGCCGAAGGCGTCGCGGCGTAAGCCCCGCCGCAGGCCATGCGAGTATCAGGGCGTGTGCTATGACACGCTTGCCGAGGCGGCGCGCGCCCTCGGCATATCGCGCGACAAAGCTGGCAGGATCGTCAAATTTTATGACTGATATCACATTTTGGGATAAACGCACAAAAAAGTGTTAAAAATCTCTTGTAATGTCTTTCTCAAAAGAGTAAACTGACCTCAAGGGCGCGAGGGCGCCGGTAACCGAGGGAAAAGATTATGGAACACGCATGGATTGAGGTAGTAAGCATTAACGGGCGCCGCCTGCCGGTGCCGGAGGTTATCGACTGGGTTGACCAGGAAGACGACGGCCGCGATGTCGAGGATCTCGCAGACGAGACCGAAGAGTGGTTCAAGGAGAACCGGGCTTCGATGGACATGCACGACGACCTGCTCTTCAAGGTTCATCGCGGCTCCGAGTGGAGCACCGCACGCAGCATCGCAAAGGCTGACTGACACACTGACACGCACGCGCCCCGGCACGCCGGGGCATTTTACCGGGGGAAAGATTATGAAAGATACAGAGACCAACGAGACTTACCTGCGCGGCTTCCTGCCGCGTGCCATCTACGCTAAGATGAAGCGCCTCCATTGGTACCAGAGAGACGACACCGGCGCGCTGAGCATGGCGCTCTTTGCTTTTGCATCAGACGCGCTTCGCGCCGCACTGCGCAAGGCCGGACTTGATGATGAGCGCATGAGCGACTACTACTACGGAAAAGCCGACGGCGCCGGGCGCCTGAACGACTGGTGCCGCGAGGTGGCTGAAAAGATTGTTCAGCGCTCCTTTGCCGCCTGGGGCGAGGTAGCCGCCGAGATTGACGGCAGGGTTGAGCACGACGTTAAGGCTATCAGGGAGGCGGCATAATGGCACCTAAAGCGCACGCCCTTCTTTCACCGAGCGCCGCCGCGAGGTGGCTCAAATGCCCGGCGTCGGTGGCCATGACGGCCTCCATGCCGGAGGAGACCAGCCCCTATGCGCTTGAAGGCTCCATTGCGCATGCGGTGGCCGAGAGCGTATTGACCGGGGAGCCTTACAGGGCGCCGGAGGGCGCTGAGGGCATAACGCCGGATTTTGATGAGATTGCCGCGGAGGTGAAGCCCTACACCGAGTATGTGCTGCAGGCGGCTGACGGCGCCGCCGCCTTTGCGGTGGAGCACCATCTTGACTGCTCGTGGCTCGCGCCCGAGTGCTTCGGCACCTCGGACGCGGTGATAGTGCAGGATGGCGCGCTTGAGATAGTAGATCTCAAGACCGGGAGAGGTGTCTGGGTGAAAGCTATCGGCAATCTGCAGCTGCTGATTTACGCGCGCGCCGCCGCAGAGGAGTTTAAGGCTTACGGCATCAGGCAGGTGCGCATGACTATCGTACAGCCGCCGCTTAAATGGCAGGAGACCTGGACAATCAGCATTGAGGATCTTTACTGCCTGACTGACGGGATGAAGCCCGCCGCCGCCGAGGCTTTGAGGGAGCTGCATGAAGGCACCGGACTGCGCTTCATGCCCGGAAACGAGCAGTGCCGGTTCTGCCGCTGCCGCCATGCCTGCCGTTCTCTTGCCAATCACGTAATAGAGACTGCCGCAGGCAATCGCGATGCGGAGGCGCTTACGCCTGACGAGGTGTCCGACTGCCTCTCGCGCCTGCCCGCCATCGAGGCATGGATAAAGGCGCTGAGGGAGCGCGCCCAGGAGGATATCAGGACAGGACACGCTATTCCGGGATGGAAGCTGGTTCGCGGGCGCAGCATGCGGAAGTGGAAAGACGAAAAGCAGACCGAGGCGGCTATGAAAGCCGCAGGGTTAACTGACGCACAAATTTTTGTGAAAAAGCTTGTCTCTCCGGCGCAGTGTGATAAGCTATGCAGGACGCTCACGGACGAGCAGGCCGCCTCTATCAGAGCCGGCGTTACAAGGACGGAAGGCGCCCTGACACTGGCTGAGGACGCCGACAGGCGCGAGGCCGCATCGGCGTCAGGGCTTACCGCCGGGGATTACCCGGACGAGAGCAAAGGAGGCTAAAAGCAGGAAATACGGTTTTAACGGTTTTTATGGGTTTATAAACGCGAATTAACGCGAATTATGTTTTTAATCGTTTATCGAGGTTAAGTATGGAAAAAGTTAAGGTATTCCTCCCTGATGTACGTATCAGCTACCCCTCCCTTGTCGAGCCGCGCGCCGGCCTGCAGGGAGGAGATCCGAAGTATGATGCAACTTTCCTGATGGCTCCTGACAGCGGTGCCGCTCACAACCTGACCGCCGCGGTGCAGGATATCGCGCGCCGCGCGTTTGGAAATGCCGCCGACAAGATCCTGCTGACCAACAGCCCGGTCAAGAAGGGCGATGATCGTGAGAATCCTCCTGCGGGCTACAAGGGCAATCTCTACCTCACCGCGCGTTCCAAGATGCGTCCCGACCTCCGGGATAGCAACCCGCAGATCATGATCACGGATCCTGCTACTATCCAGGATCGCTTCCGTGGAGGGTATCACGTAAACGCCTTTGTCGAGGTGTACAGCTATGAGGCAAAGTCGGCTACCGGCGCCATTATCAAGCGCGGCATTGCCGCGATGCTCCTCGGCATTCAGTTCAAAGCTTATGACAAGCCGTTCGGCGGCGTGAGCCTTTCCGCCTCGGACTACCCTGACGAGAGCCAGAGCGCCGCAGCCTCAAGCGAGTTCAAGCCCGAGCCGGCGCCGATGACTCCGGCTCCTCAGCAGGGCTATGGCGCGCCCGCAGGCGCCCGCTACGGCTCCGAGCCCCGGCAGGGCTACGGCGCCCCGCAGGGCTATGGCGCACCGCAGGGCTATAACGCACCGCGCCCTGCGGCCGCATCGATGGCACCTGCCCCGGGCGCTTACGCCCGCGGCGCCGCTCCCGCGCCTCAGCAGGGCTACGAGCCTGCGCCCGCGGCGGATGATCTGAACGGCGAGGATGTGCCGTTCTAAATACCATCTCTTCATTCTTGAGGAAGGCGGCGCAAGCCGCCTTTTTGCTATATGACACCCGAAGGAATAAACACACAATATCTCAAGCGCCGCGTGAAAGACCTCGGCGGCATCTGCCGCAAGTGCACATGGAGCGGCATAGCGGGCGCTCCGGACTGGCTCATAGCCTTTCCGGCACCGCAGTGCCACGCCTGGGTAGAGCTAAAGGCGCCCGGCAAGGCCTCGCGGCCTCTGCAGGTGCGGGAGCAGCGGGTCCTAAGGCAGTGCGGTTGCGTCGTCTTTGTCTGCGACAGCGCAGAAAGCATAGACAGCGCCCTTTCTGCGCTTTTTGAGAATGCAAAACGTGAGCAAAATCACAAAACAGAATAGATGCACAAAAAAGTGTTAAAAATCTCTTGCAACGTCTTAAACAAAAGAGTAGACTGTCTGTGAGGGGCGCGAGGGCGCCGATAAAAAGCGAGGGGAAACACTATGAAAAAGATTAACGCTGCTGAGACTGAATTCGCAAAGGTATGCCTTAAGAAGGACGGCCATGTGAACGTACATACCAAGGAGCACGTTTTTGTCAACGACAGCAGGAACGGCAATGAGATCCGCGTTCATACCTTTATCGTGAGCGGGAGCAGGAAGTGGACGCGCATCACCGACAACAAGCCGCTTATCCGCGGCCTCCTCGACAGCATCGGATGCCGCTACATGGAGGGCAATGACGCTCCCCGGCATGGCAAGACCGGAGACTACATCCTGATCCAGCGGCAGGATCTGCTTGACGCCCTTAAGCACGTCTTCGGGGCGGGGGAGGGCAGGAGGATTTATGCAGAGCTGGGTGCCCGCCGCCTGACTGAGAAGCAGTGCGAGTTTCTCAAGGCCGCAGATGAGGACACCGCAAGGCTCCTTGACGCCGCCATGAGCCAGGCAAGGAACGCCCTGCAGAGCGGCTTCAACGATTATTTTCCGAAGGAGGACTGCGTGGTGATCTTCCCTGACGAATTCACCGGGGAGTGAGAGCGTATCACAATCGGAAGGCGGCCATAGTGCCGCCTTTTCTTTTTCGTGCTAAAATCATGTGATAGTTGATAAATCACATTGCGCGAGGGCACGATGCAGGAATTTACTCCGAGGCCGTATCAGGCAAAGATTATCGATTTTATCCTCTCTCACCGCCGCGGCGCGGTATACGCCGGCATGGGCATGGGCAAAACATCATCTACGCTCTGCGCCCTTGAGCGCCTGAAAAAAGAGGAGCCTGACGCCTTTCCGGCGCTTATCCTCGCACCTCTCCGCGTTGCTGTAAGCACATGGCCGCAGGAGATCCTGAAATGGGGCTTTGGCCTTTCCTGCTCCTGTATCACCGGCACGCCGAAGCGGCGTGTAAAAATCCTTTCCGGGGAGCCTGCAGACGTCTATACCGCGAATTATGAGCAGATTCCCTGGCTTGTTGATTATCTCGGCGATAACTGGCCGTTTAAAACCGTCATCGCGGATGAATCAACTCGCTTAAAATCATTTCGGCTCGGCGGCTCCAAATCCTCACGTGCGCGCGCCCTCGCGGCGCCTGCATGGTCAAAGGTGCAGAGATTTATCGAGCTGACCGGCACACCCGCATCAAACGGTTTAATCGATTTATGGGGACAGCTGTGGTTTATCGACAGGGGGCAGGCGCTCGGCAGATCTTTCCGGGAGTTTACAGCACGGTACTTTGACGCGTACCAGGTGGGCGCCTCGGCCTACGCAGTGAGGTACGAGCCGAGGGAAGGAGCCGACGCGGCCATCCAGGAGCGCATAGCGCCCGTCTCCATTTCGCTCTCCGCCTCGGACTGGTTTGACATTGACGAGCCGATAGTATCCCCGGTCTATGTAACCCTGCCCGACAAGGCGGCAGATACTTATAAGCGCCTTAAGCAGGATCTTCTGGTAGCCGCCGAGGCCGAGGGGGAGGCGGACATTTCCGCCGTCAACGCGGCGGCGCTGTCATCAAAGTGCCTGCAGTGCGCCTCCGGTACAGTTTACGATGATGAGGGCGCCTGCCGGGATCTGCATGACGAGAAGCTGCAGGCGCTTGAGTCTATCATCGAGGAGGCGGCGGGCGAGCCTGTCCTGGTAGCATATCACTGGCAGTCAAGCGCGCAAAAGATTTTAGCCCGCTTCAAATCCGCGAGGCTCCTCGACAAGGATCCGGAGACGATAGCCGCATGGAACCGCGGCGAGATCCCGATGCTGGTAACCAATCCCGCGTCCGCCGGACATGGGCTTAACCTGCAGGATGGCGGGCATATCCTCGTCATTTTTGACGAGTGGTGGGATCTTGAACAGTACCTGCAGGTCATTGAGCGCATAGGCCCGACAAGGCAGTACCAGGCGGGGCATCCGCGGCCTGTTTATATCTATCACATCATGGCACGTGGCACGCTTGATCCTGTCGTGCTCGCGCGCCTGCAGACGAAAAGGAAAGTACAGGATCTTCTGCTTGAGTACCTGAAAGGAGAGCATGATGAAGCTGAGAATTAAGCCAGATCCAAAGATTAAGAATTTCCTGTGGCCGAAGTACAAGACCGGCGGCGCTGCGGCGTTTGATCTCTATTTGCAGGAGGATATCAGCCTGCGCCCCGGCGAGCCTGCCGAGATAAGTCTGGGGTTTTCTACTGATATGGATCCGGGCTGGGCTGTCGAGATCCTGCCGCGATCCAGCACCGGCATGAGGTGCGGCGTTTACATTTGGAACACACTCGGCCTTATCGATGCAGACTTTCACGGTGTGTGGTGCGCAAAGATTGACTGCCAGACGCCCTGCCGTTTCCGCCGGGGAGACCGCCTGCTGCAGGCAATTGTCCGGAAGGTTGAGCGCGCCGAGGATATAGAGGTAGAGCACGCCGTGCGCGGAGATCATTCGGGCAGTACAGGCGGGAATGAGAACATAATCACAAAATAGTTTACAAAAACACTTGCATTTCCTCGGTTAAAGGATTAAACTGTCCGTACGGGCATCAAGCCCGGTAACCGAGGGATTGAAGATGATTAAGGTTTTTACAAAGGATTATCACCTGACCATGAAGGTCAAAAGGGCGTTTAACGGCATGGTTGCCGAGAACGACAGCACCGCAATCCTTGACTGCATGCCGGATAAGAAGGGCTTTATCCGCGAGGTGCTTGATTGCCTGCTCGCAAGCGCCCGCATTGAGCAGTACCGCATTGAGGGCAATCGCATCGCATTCACCTCTACTGGTTGCTTTGTCGAGTTCTTTACAAAGGAGGTTAACAGTGAGATTTGAACACATAGCTTCAAGAATGCTCGCCGGGTACATGCCCGGCGGGTATGCCGCCGTAACCAGGCGGCAAGTAGTGCAGTTCCTGATGAAGGAGTTCCACGTTGACGAGAGCACCGTGACACGCTGGCGGCAGAAGGGTGCGATACCGCAGGACAAGGCGGAGACTCTTGTCGCAAAGTATCCTGAGTTTAAGGAGGTCGCAGATGATTAAGTGGTCAGATCTTGCGGCCTGCCTCGGTACCGGGGATGAGATGCCATTCTGCCTTGAGACTATCCCGCAGCTCCGCCGCTGGTGCGTCGGTGAGTTCGGCATAGACACAAACGCTGTGCGGAAGTGGGAGAAGACGGGCAGGATCCCGCCGTACGCGCGTCAGAAGCTTGTCATGAGATGGCCTGAGCGCTTCCACGATATCGAGTTCACGCCGGAGGCTTCCTGATGTACGATTTTGATTTTGATCCTGAAACCAACGGGCTAGAATTATCCTGGCGCGATACAGGCGGCGAGATTCCCCGCCGTGAGGCGCGCCCGGTATACGCCGAGGAATTGAACACTCTCGGCATGGACAAGAGATGGCGCTATGACGCCGCCTGCCCTGCGCCCCTGATGTGGGCTATAAACAGCGTCTACTACTATCGCGGGCGGAAGGTCATGAAGACAACGGGCAGCTCCTGCGCCACTCCGCCAGAGATTACAGTCTTTGAGGAGCCTGAGATTGACGGGCGCCCGCTCATGCCCTGCGATATCTCTCTGATGTGCGTTAAAAGCAGGGAGTTATTAGACCGCCTGACAGCGCAGAGCGTAAAGTTTATCCAGGATGTGCGAATTGAATACGCCGATAAGTGTGATTTGTTCTATGTAAGTTTCAGCGGCGGTAAAGACAGCATAGTCATGCTTGATCTCGTCTCACAGGCCTTGCCGCATGACGATTTCAAGGTGGTTTTCGGGGATACCGGCATGGAGTTCCCCGACACCTACCAGTGCGTAAGGGAGATTAAAGAGCGCTGCAAGGCCGCGGGCGTTGAGTTCCTGACCGCAAAGGCACCTTTCAGTCCCTCCGACTCATGGCGCGAGTTCGGGCCGCCTGCTGATGTGCTGAGATGGTGCTGCTCGGTGCATAAGACGGCGCCGCAGATCCAGCTTCTTCGTGATGTCGCGGGCAAGGCAGAATTTACGGGTTTGGCATTTACCGGAGTCAGGCACGCCGAGAGCGCCCGCCGCTCGCACTATGAGCCTGTCTCGAAGGGCATGAAGCACAAAGGGCAGTATAACGCCTATCCTATCCTCGACTGGAGCAGCGCCGAGGTATGGCTGTACATCTACACGCATAGACTGCCCGTCAACGCGGGCTACAAGAAGGGAAACCGGCGCGCCGGGTGCCTTGTCTGTCCGAAGGCGGGCGGCATATCCGAGTGGTTTCGCATTGCGTCATATCCCAAAGAGTCTGATAAGTACTATCAGCTAATCCGCGAGGCGTATGAGCCTAAGCATCCCGATCCGCTAGACCTCGGCGGCTACCTTGCGGGAGATTATAAAGCCAGGAGAACCGGCGCCGACCTGACGATAGAGACGGGCTACCATGACTATAAGCAGGGCGTCGAATGGCATATCACTGTAAGCAATCCGCATACCGACTGGCGCGAGTGGATCAAGACCATCGGCGTTTTGCAGACTGCGTCAAGCCCTTATAAAATCCTTTTCCGGGGCAAAGAGCGCGTATTTACTCTTGAAGAGACAAAACAGGGATTTAAGGCGTCGACAGCTGAGACAGACAGGAAGTTTATAAAGCTGCTTAAAGAGTGTTTCCGCCGCTCGGCCTGCTGTATTGCCTGCCATGAATGTGCCGCCGACTGCCCTTACGGCTGTGTCGTTTTTACGGGCAAAGCGGTGCATATAAGCGATAAATGCCGCCATTGCGCCGAGTGCCATAAGAGCCTTGACGGGTGCCTGCGCTATCACTCGATAGCCGCCGGACGCGTCAGGGAGACAAAGTGCTGTAGATGCGATAAGCCCGTAAGCGTCAACGTTATAGGGCTGAATAAACGCCTCCTGGGACGCCATATTAGCCGCTTCATGTGCCTTGACTGCCTCGCGGCGTTTTTCCATACAACGCCTGATGATTTGCAGGCTAAAATCGATGCGTTCCGTGACGACGGGTGTCCGCTGTTTGAGTGAGGTGCTATGCACAATTACATTTTTGACGCCGCAACAAACGGCCTGCTCCTGCAGGCTGAGGAGATAAATCCGATTGCGTGCAAGGAGCCGCGCCCGGTATACGCTGAGGAGATGGATTTGCTCGGCTTCGGGCGTGTCTTTGACTATCCGCGCGACACCGGCCTGCCGCTGATGTGGAGCGAGCAGACCGGCTATTTTTACAAGGGCGTAAAGATAGCAAAGCTGAAAAGCAGTGAGTTTGTAGAGATGCCGGAAGTTGTGAGGCTTGACAGCATCTTCGGCACTGAGAGGCTCATGCCCTGCAACATAGCCGCCATGGCGGAGAGCAACAGGCGCTACCTTGAGGCTTTGGCGGATACGGCTATTGCCCGTGTCAGGAAGTATTACGAAGAATACAAAGACAAGGCTGATATAGTCTGGTGCTCCTTCAGCGGCGGAAAGGACAGCATGGTGCTTCTCGATATCGTACAGCGTGCCCTGCCGCATGACGCGTTTAAGGTATTTTTTACTAACACGCATATGGAATACCCTGACACCTATCAGTATATCGACACTATACGCAAATGGTGCGCCGAAAGGCAGATTGACTTTATAGTCTGCGAGTCTGATAAAGTGCCTGAGGAGACATGGCGCGAGTTCGGGCCTCCCGCTACCAGGATCCGCTGGTGCTGCTCGGTGCATAAGACTGCGCCGCAGATGCTCAAGGCGCGCGAGATTGCCGGAAAGCCTGATATCCGCACGTTTTCTTTCGTGGGCGTCAGGGCGTCAGAGAGCCTGACGCGGAGCGCGTATGACTTCCTTTACAAGTCCAAAAAGCACAACGGCGAGGACACGCTTAACGCGATACTGGAGTGGAATTCCGCCGAGGTGTGGCTGTATCTCTACATGCACAATCTGCCGATAAATCCCGCATATGGAAAGGGGAACAAACGTGTCGGCTGTTTGCTGTGCCCCGGAGCGACAAAGCGCGCTGAGTACATCACCGAGCAGTGCTATCCTGCCGCCTATCACCGCTTTTATCAGTACATCAAAGACGCTTATGATCCGATTGTTACGACGACAGGGAAGATAGACGATCCGTCGCTAGGGAATATCTGGGTAGCGCGAAAGAACGGGAACGGCTTGCTGATACCCTGCACGTACGAGGACATCAAAGAGGGCGATGAATGGGTTTTGACCTGTAGGGAGCAGAGAACAGACTGGCGCGAGTGGATTAAGACTATCGGTGTTTTGCAGAATGATAAAAGTCCGTACAGCATTAAGTATAAATCGGGCATTTACACGTTTTCAGTCTCTGAAACGCCCGCCGCCGGTCTCGAGGTGCGTACCGCGGATTTGCACACAAAGGAGTGCAAAAGTTTTATAAAGATGCTTAAGCAGGTTTTCAGGAAGGCAGCCTGCTGTGTTATGTGCCGCGTCTGTGAGGCCGACTGCCCTTACGGGTGCCTGAGCATGACGGGCGGCAGAGTACATATCAGCGACAAGTGTCATCACTGCTCCGGCTGCCATAAGCCCCTGATGGGCTGCCATGTCTATCATAGCCTGCAGAAACGCAGGGGGGGGCGTATGTATTTTATGAGGCATGGGAGGAAAGATGCAGGCAAAGACGCGTAAGTGCTGCAAATGCGGCTGTGATATCACCGACAAGGACACAATCGGGATTAACCGCAAACTGCTGGGCGCGCATACGGTTAAATTTATGTGTGTCAGGCATCTCGCGGAGTTCTTCGGCACCGAGGAGCATGTGCTTCGTGCTAAAATCGAAGAGCTGAAGGATAACAACTGCCCGCTTTTCAGGTGAGGGATTACTATGAAGCTGAGTCAGAACGGCGTGAATTTTATCAAGGCTCATGAGGCCTTAAGGCTTAAGGCCTATCAGGACAGCAAGGGCGTATGGACTATCGGCTGGGGTCATACGAAAGGCGTAAAGCCCGGAGACGTGATTACACGCGAGCAGGCCGAGCAGTTTATCCGCGATGACTTCGCATGGGTTGAGCGCACACTAAACTCGGATCTTGTTACAGGGCGCGATAAGCCGCTGGTAACTCAGAATGAATTTGACGCACTATGCAGCCTTGTCTTCAACATCGGATCCGATGCCTATCTCGAAAGTACTGTACGCAGGAAGATTAAGCAGGGCGACAAGATGGCGGCGGCGCGTGCTTTTAAGATGTGGGTGTATTCAGAGCATAAGTTTATCCAGGGGCTTGCAAACCGCCGCGCTGATGAAGTACGGCTTTTTCTGCAGAGCGGGCAGGCCGATATCGCGGCACTGCTCCTGGGCGCGATGATGGCAGGCGCCGCCGTGCTTGTTGCTATGATCTTTGTGATGTGATTATGATGACACGTGAAGAGTTTATAACATCAAAAATCACGCTTGATATTTTCGATATAGCGGATATTTTAACTGCCGCACTGCAGGACCGGGGATTTTTACAGGCGGGGGAATCTTTGACGCCGTATGATCTTGAGGAGGCAATGAACCGCCCGGGCTATTATCTGACTGTAGAAAGGAAAAACGGAACATTATCAGTAAAAAGGGGTTGATTATGAATTACGGCCTGCCGTACCAGGGGTCAAAGAACCGCATAGCGAAACGTCTCGTCGAGGCACTGCCCCCCGCCCCTGTGCTGTATGATGTTTTCTGCGGCGGGAGCGCTGTTACCCATGCCGCGATGCTCTCGGGCAAATACCAGCATTTTGTCGTCAATGACCTCCGCGGCTGGCTTCCTGACGCGTTCCGAAAAGCCATCCACGGCGGTTACGCGCATGAAGACAGGTGGATTTCGCGCGAGGACTTCGAACGGCTCAAAGACACTGACGCCTACGCCGCGACGTGCTTTTCATTCGGCAATGACTGCCAGTCATACATGTACGCGCGCCCTCTTGAGCCTTACAAGCGCGCCCTGCACTACGCGATTTTTTGGAGAGATTTCGCGCCGTGGAGAGAGTTGTGTCCCGAGACCGCGGACGCTCTCGCGTCAGGCCTTGCGCCGATTGAGGACAGGAAGCAGAGACGCGTTCAGGCAGGAAAATTTATCGTTGGGAGCCTCAGGGCTCAGATTACCGCCGGGACGCTCACGCCGGACATTCTCGACAAACCGATTTACCGTCAGATCCGCAGGAGCAAAGGCGCTATGACGACAGTAGAGACTTTGCAGAGCCTTGAGCGCCTTCAGAGCCTTCAGAGCCTTGAGAGCCTTGAGCGCCTTCAGAGCCTTGAGCGCCTTGAGCGCCTTCAGAGCCTTGAGAGCCTTGAGAGCCTTGAGCGCCTGCCGGACACGCTGACGGCGTACAGCGGCGATTACCGCGGGATGCGCTTCGATGAGCCGGGGATTATCTACTGCGATCCGCCGTATAAGGATACAGCAGACAAAAGCAAGGATTATGCCGATACCTCATTTGACGCCGAGGCGTTCTACAGCTGGTGCGAGGCGCAGAAGCTGCCCGTCTACATCAGTGAGTATCAGATGCCAGAAGAGCGCTTTGCGTGCATCGCGGAGTGGGACAAGGTTACACGCATGGCGGCAAAGACGCCTAGCCATGTAACGGAAAGATTATGGAGGCCGAGGACACAGCTATGATTATTGACAAGAGAGACTATTACAACCACGGCAGGATCGAGGCTATCGACGCCATCGAGTCCGCCTGCACAGGCCTGTCAGGCTTCGAGGGGTTCCTGACCGGAACCGTCCTCAAGTACCTCTTCCGCTGGAGGTGGAAAGGGACGGCAGTCGCTGACCTCCGCAAGGCGCGGTACTACCTCGACCGCCTCATCGCGGAGCAAGAAAAGGCTCTCGGCATCGAGCACGCAGAAAGTATGCCGGAGCACTTCACCCAGGACAGAGAGGCACTGGCGGAGGATACGAAGTGACTGAGTTCTGCCCCCTGCCGCTCGACACCGTCACCAAGCGCCGCTTCTGGGAGAGCCTCGACCACCGGAGCCGGAGCCTCCTGAGCGACAGGCCTGACGTGCTCGAGGCGATTTTCGACTCGGTGAGGGTGCGTGAGCGCTACCGCGCCGACACCTGGGAGAGACAGTGGAAACGGAGAGAGTGGAGGCGCGTATGAGCATCAGGCTTATCGCATATCTTTCCGCCGCCGCGCTTGCTGCTGTTGTCCTTGCCTACGGCCTCGGCAGGTGGCAGGGGTCCGCGGCGGAGAGACGCGCGTGTGAGGCTGAAATCCATGCCGCCGAGCTGACTGCGGAGCGGCAGGCAAGGGAGAGTGAGCGCAAAGCGCAGGAGGCGCAGAATGGCATCATCCAGGATTACGAGCATCAGATTGCTGACTATCGCCGCACTGTCGATGCTTATGTTGACGCTGACCGGCTGTCAGACACCAGTACCTGTCCAAAACTGCCCGAGGCCTCCGGCACTCAGCCCGGCCTTGTCTGCTATACCCAAGCCGACATACAGAGAAAAGTTGCAGAGAGTCTGGCTCTCGCCGCAGAGTGCGACGAAATCGCAATCAGATATAAAGCACTAGTCAAAGCATATCAGAGCGCATACAGCGCAAAGGAGGAGTAATGCCAACGGGAATGAGCGGGCTTTTCAGGAATACATACGGAGCAAGAGTCAGGCAGGGAGAGATTAAGCCTGACGCACAGTGCGGACATGACATGAAGAGGCTTGAGCGCGCAATCGGGATTTTTCGGAAGACGCGGAAAATCTACAAGGGCGACACGACCGTGTGCATGATGATGAATACAGATGACGTCGCCGAGATCCTGGGGTGGCTTGAGGAGCTGAAGGAGTACCGCGCGATGGGGCTTGACGAGTTCCGCGGGCAGGGCAAAGAGAAATATGTTGACGGCATCGGCTATGTCATCGAGACCTGATGAGTCCAGCGCCGAGGAGACACAATGAACATCAAGGATGATCCTGTTTACCAGGACAAACTCCGCAAAATGCATGCAGTGCGGCGCTACCTGAAAATCCGTGAGAAAGTCTATATCGCGCGCCGGGATGCGGGCTTCAATGTAAAGAAAGAGGAACGTTTACGCTCATGGTTAAGCGAGTACGCCTGCTACCTTGAGGCCGATGCGCACTGGCTGAAAGAGGATTATGAGCGGCGGATGGGCAAAGATGAGCCGTCTTATGAGCCTGCGATCGTAATCCCGAAAGGGGATGTAGAAAAGGCTGTAAAATATGGCTGTTTCAGCCAGGTATTAGGCAGCATTAAAAATAAGCCGAGGGAATAATCATGCAGTATGAGATACGCGCGTATGACGCGCTGTATGACACAAAGACAAGGCGGATAGCCTACTGGGATGTCTGCTCTGACGAGCGGCACAAGACGGTTGAAACCCGTGACGACGCTGCTTACGAGTTTATCGATTGCATAAATCCTGACGATGATGTCGTCAGGACAGCATGGCAGTACGCTAAGGAGTACGGAGAGCAGGAGATCCAAAATCTTGCGTGGCGTTTTTCTGCCCGCGAGATGGCTAAGTATTTCGGCGGCCGCCGGGATTATATCGTCTGCGTCATAAGGCAGGAGTTTAACAAAAACGGCGCCCTGACCGGTGAGCAGTGCATCGGCAGGTGCGATGTTACCATCACGATTGCAGGCGTTACGCTCCATGTTGTCGATGTTGAGGGAGGAGCGCTATGAGCCTGACAATTGATGAGGCCATCAGGCATGCCGAGGAAAAGGCGCAGGAATTAGGCTGTACCGAGTGTGCCCAGGAGCACCGGCAGCTTGCCGCATGGCTCAGGGAGTTGAAATTCCGCAGGGCGCATCAGGCGGCTCTTGACGCCGCGAGATGGAGGGCTGATGAGGCGGCACGCAAAAACGGCGTAAGCTATGATCCCGATGCCTATATGAAGTAATATAATCTCTTTGGGGCTTTCCGCTTAATGGCCTTATATCAGGCCATGCCGCCGCATACCCCGGCGGCGCCTTCATTAGGCGGGCATTATGCCTGCCGTTTTATCAGTTGAAATCCCTTGCAATCAGCGCGTTAATCTTGTCTCCGAAGTTGTCCTCGAAGGTGCCGCGGCGGTCATCGATAACCTCACCGGATACCAGGTCAATGTAGGCACCCGCTCCGAGAATCCTGCGGGCCTCGCAGTTGCTGATATCCTCACCATTTACCCAGGCGCGGGAAACATTTCCGGAGTGGTAGTAATCGCACTTAAGGCCGAGTGCCTTCGCGTTGAGATACAGGCGCTTATGAGAGCCGCCGATCCAGATTTTGCCGTACTGTTTAAGATCCTGCAGAGCCTCGGCGGACTTTACTTTGGTGCCCGGCAGGATCTTCAGAGCCTCCTCGAGGGCGGCTTTGGTTTCAATCTTGATAACCGCCCAAATCTGTTTAAGGGCGGCGGAAAGAGCAGCATGATAATCAGAGCATGCGCCGAGGATCTGCTTTGCGAGGATGTGAGCGCGGCGGAAAAGGTTTGAGCGGTTAATCATGGTAAACTCCTTTATTTTCTCTGTCTGTCTGTAAGTATTATAAAGGCGTTCTGATTAAATGCAAGAGATTTTTAACACTTTTTTGTGCATTTCCATTCTATTCTGTGATGCACATCAAAGAATGAAATAGTTCTTGACTTTAGCTGACAACATCGCTATATTAGCTGTACAGTATACTTTTCCAGTGATTTTCCTTAAAATATCCATGTCTCCAAGCCCGGTCATTCCCAGCCGGGCTTTTTTGTTTCCAGGCTTTGAGAGTTTTTTATGTGTTACAGTGATTTATGCCTGTGGATGCAGGCCTACCCCGACAGGGTGGCTTTAATTCTGATGATTTTGACAATCATGGGTGTTACGGCGCTCTGGTGGCTTGATGAAGGTGAATAAAAAAGGAAGCGGCAGATGAGGAGTTGCACCCCTGGCACGCAAGGTGCGGCCATGTCTATGGACTATCCGCCGATAGATGAAGCTGAATCTACGATTATTTGAAATGGGGTACAAAGAACTCTATGACTAAAGCACCTAACGATTAGACACCGTACATGGAGCTCTTTGTGGGTGAAGTACTTATGAACTAAAGCGAGTATTAGATACTCACCGATTCAAGTAGCACTCTTTAACCGTTGAGTAGATTCTATAACGTTTCTCTACTATTGTAAAGCCCCTATAAAAATGGCAGGAGTTGATGGAATCAAACCACCGCGCGCGGATTTGGAATCCGCTGTTCTCTCTCTAAACTAAACTCCTATGATGGCGGGACGAATGGGTATCGAACCCACGACCTCCTGCGTGGCAAGTATTCAGCTTGCCTGAGACTGCGGGATACCGGCATAAAGGCTACGCGGATTTATCTACCGCGCTCTGCGTAGCGCCGCGGTCGCCCCCAGTGCTGCGTCGCCCCACTGGAAACTCTGAGCCTATTATATAGGACGCATAAGCAGGATACAAGCCTATGCCGTCCTCCTCCACATGTACACCGCGATGTACGGCGGCAGTATCGAGAACGCCGCTCCTGAGCCTGTCTTGCCGATGGTTATCGCATGCGTATGCGCCCCTGCCGCGGCGATAGCGACAGAGTGCGTGTGCGCCCCTGCCGCGGCGATAGCGACAGAGTGCGTGTGCGCCCCTGCCGAGGCTATCGAGAGGCTGTGGGCGTGCTCACCAGACCACGAGGTTGAGAAACTGTGCGAATGGTTGCCATCAGTTGATGTATTGAAGTTATAGATCGCCATCTGCCCGGAACCGCTATCGCAGATGCCACCATCTCCGGGGTTTTTACGCCAGAAGAGGTTTATGTTGTGCGAGTGGCTCCCTGCACCGTTGGTCGTTCCGGTGTGGTAGTGGTTCCCGGCGTTGTTTGTCGAGCCTGAGTGGTAGTGGTTCCCGGCGTTGTTTGTCGAGCCTGAGTGCGAGTGCGCTCCTGCCGAGCTAGTTGACGCCCCGTGCGTGTGCCCACCTGCCTCCGTCTCTGTCGCGCTGTGGTCATGGGCAGGCATTTCCTGCACCGTCAGCGTGTGATACGCGCTTCCGCCTGTCGTGCCCGCCTGCCAGCTTGAGCCTGCCGCCATGAGCATGCGTCCCTGCTCAATTGCCTGCCACGTACCGCCCAAAAATGACGCCGGAGACACGTTGACGGCGCTCATGTAGATACTGCCGACGGGGTAGACGCGGTTTAAGAGGTCATTGACGAGCGAGCCAGAAGTGTAGAAGTTGCTGAGCGCGTGCCAGTACTCGCCCTCGGCAGGCTCCTCGCCTGTTGAGTCCTTGAGCGCAGTCCACGTGGTGCCGTTATGGCGCGCGAAGCTTCCGGCGGTGTAGGCGATGCCGCTCTCCCAGCTCGGCACGCCGCCCTGCATGAAGTAAAACGCCCACTGTCCGAAGGCACGGAGCAGCCCGTTAAAATCCTCTCGCTTCGGCGCGCGTCCGCCTGCCGAGAGCGGCAGGGCGGTCAGCTGAGGGAAGAGCGCAGACCATGACGCAAGGCCGGAGTCCGCGTCGGCAGTGTCCGGGATGTCGTTACAGTCGGCATTTGCGCCGGGAGCAACACCCCATTTTTTAGGTTCAGTCGCCATTCTTCACCTCCGTAAAGTCTGCCATCTTAAAGACAATCTCAATCGCTTTCAGGCTCTTGAGGCTCTTCGCGCTCTCAATCTTTGCCTGCAGCTGCCATTTCTGCTGGTAGAGCATCGCGCCGTTCATCTGCGCTTCTTTCAGGAGCGTCCGCAGGTTGCCAAGCGTGAGCGAGTGGTCGCCGTTGTCATGATCGCGGAAACTGACAGGCTCAACGCCGATGTTGATGAGGCCTGAGAGGTTGTCGCGGCTTCTCGCGTCTCCGTCAACGGTGAAGCCGAGAGACGACTTGAAGATCATGCCGCTGTCCTTGCGCTCCGCATCAAAGCCTGTGGTCGCGTTATCCACCTGCATCAGCTTGAAACCCTTCATCTCCGCGAGCGTCAGGGAGATTGAGATGCCATCCTCGCTCACGTTGTCCTTGCTGTCCGCGGGCGTTTTCACCCAGCGCGCATGGAAATCAGGCGTCTCCGTGTCAGGCCAGCACGCGCATTCATAGCCGCGCTCCGCCGCCCCGGCGATGAAAGCCGCGCCCCAGACTGGAGACAGCGTATTGTCGCCGCTGTACTTTCCGTCTTTAATACTGTAGATCATCTAGATACCTCCGGTAGGTTTGGTCCAGACTCACAAGGCTCCGATGGCAGTCAAAGCGGATCCAGCCTGACCGCCATGAGTGATACAAATCCTTATAGTCTGTAACTGTGATTTTACCGCATGCGGCAAGCTGATACAGCGTTTTGAGCCGTCTGCGCTCACGTGCGAAAGTCTCCCGGCATGGCCTCATGAGGAGCCTGCCCGATGCAGTAAAGGAGTACCTGATTTTGCAGAACGTGAAGCCCTGCCGGAGCGGCATGATGTGCGTCTTTTTCTCGCTGATGAAGAGCCCGAGGGCATGAGCCTGCCGCCTGATGCCGTCAAGGACAGAGAGCAGGAAGCCGCGGTCATGGTGCAGTATGTATATGTCGTCCATGTAGCGCCCGTAGTACCTGCATGACCTGACCGCCTTTGCGTAGGTGTCTATCGGCGTGGGATACCACACTCCGGCAATTTGCGAGACGGGTGCGCCAATGCCGACGGAGCGATGCAGGATACGCGAGCCGTCGCGCAGGCCTGCTGTCTCGAAGTCGGCGAGCGAGTTGTACGGCACCGCGTCAAAGTCCGTATCCGTATACGACACATCGGCAGAGTAAGGCGCGAGGAGCATGGCAAGCAAATCGCGTATCCTGCTGTCCCTGACCTTCGCGTCTATGGAGTCAATCAGGCGGTCATGCGGTATGTTGTCAAAGAATTTGGCGAAGTCGATTTTGAGCACATACCCGTCAGTGCCATAGCGCCTCTGGTACTCCCTGAGATGCGCCGCAAGCCTCGCACGCGTGAACGCCATGCCCTTGCCCTTAAGGCTCGCGCCGTTGTCGTAGATGAGGTACGGCGTCAGGGCAGGGAGCAGGACGGCATCGCACAGCGCGTGCTGCAGAACCATATCAGCAGGATCCAGGGCGCGGATAAAGCGCCTGCAACCTCTCTCGCTGACGATGAATTTGAAGCCCTTTCCCGGCCTGTAAGTGCCGTCAGTCAGCGACTTCCGGAGGGCGGTGCAGAAATGGAGTCTGTCGCAGGTGATGCGCTGTACCGATGATTTCCAGCCCGATGATTTCTCCAGCTTGCGGACTGCGGAGAAGAGATTGTTTATGTCGGTGAGGCGGTCAAAGGGAGTTGGAAAAGCGGACATTTTTGCCCTGTTTTGTGATGGAAAAGCGGACAGGGGCGCGCCGTTTGGAGCCTGACGACATATCGGCGGGCATCAGCGCGCGTGTTCGCATCACTGCCGGACTGCCTCTCCTGCCCTGCATGACCGGATCGGGATTTACCCTACACATAGCCCGGCCAGATTGCATAAGGGGCGGACGCCATTCGAGTTCGATGCGTTGTTCGTGTTCGCATTGCCGTTGCCGTTGACATTCGCGAAATTCGCGGAGGAGACGACAATAAGAGACAGCCCGAGGGGATTATAGCGCAGATTTGAGTTCCCTGTACCGTTTATTGTCGGATTTGCGCCAGCCCTTGAGCAGGGCAATCTCATACTCCACCGCATCGCACAGCGGTGTATATTTTGTCAGGTCAACGGGCAGGATATGGGCGGCAAAGTCTATCTCCTGATACAGCTGGTAGCAGACGGCAATCGCGTTATCCTGATGCTTGCGCCTGAGTTCCGCGTCCGCAAAGGCGGTCGGGTAAATGGAGTTGGCGGCGGTGACGGAGAGCACAAGCCGCCGCGTGAGGTCGGCGAGAGACTGCCTCTCGAAGTCAATCAGCCATGCCGGGAACTCCGCTTCCGCCGCCGTGATGCCGTACTTCTCAGCGATGGCAAGAAAGGCGTTCCGGTCGTCCTGCGTCATGCGCCGCGTCTCGATGTCCAGCTGTCTGACCTTGCTTCTGACGCCGAAGTCCTTAAGGAGGAGCGTCATGATGTCCTTGCGGAGCTTCTGCGCCGTGGCGTAAAACTGCATCTTGCTCTCTGACCTGAAACGCTTTAGTACTGACATTTGTACCTCTCAGAAGCCGCGCTTGCGCGCGGCGGATTAAGGATTAGCGGAGCAGGGCGAAGGGGCGAACGCCACGCACGCCGGACGCGCCGAGCGCGCCCGCACAGCCGTCGCCGTCCACACGCGCGAAACCCGCGGAGGAGACGACATCGCGAAGCCACCACCACTGCCTGTTATAGTTTATCGCCTTTTCGCTCAGGCGGAAAGCGGACATCTGACGGGTAGCCATAGTATTATCAAGCGCAGATGATGCGCAATGAGGGCCATCATATACCATAGCTTCCGACATCAGATTGCACTGCTGACTATACCATGCGCCATTCCAGTTCGGAGCACCTGTAAATACTGTGATGCCAGATGATACAGCAGAGGTGTTCAGGTCTCGTGTCAGGTGGTCTCTGAACGTCAGTATATGGTCAGACCCGAAAGCATTGACTATGCCCGTGGCGCAGGCCGGAATAGTCTCCGTGTACATGCGGCTTCCGGCATATCCGCCCTCGGTTGTGTTCGTGTTGTTCATGTTCGCATTGAAAATCGGCTGTTGCGGCACAATCACCACGTGATGCGTCTCCATGCCGTTGTTTTGGTCGCCCTTGTGCCACCAGTAGTCGCAGTCGGCAATCACCCAGTTGACGGTGTACGCTGTGCCCGAAATCGTAACCTGCTTCGTGATGTAGTCGCCGGGGAAGATGTCCTTGAAAGTACCGTTGGCGATGTTTGCTGAGACCGTCCCGGCGTTGAAGGCAGCGGTGATGTCCCTGCCGCCCCACATGGCGTTGTGCGCCTCAGCGCCGTCAGGATACGCGGCGTACCAGTTGCTCCTGACCGAAGTGATTATCTGCGCGCTTAGGTCCTCTTTTGGCAGATATGTGTCCGAAGCGTCCTCTTTTGACAGATATGTGTCGGAGGCGTCATTCTTCTTGAGGTAGTCGGCCTCGGCGGCAGCGACAGGCAGGTAGCCCAAAAGCACCTTTGCGAGGTCAGCGGCAGTCTCAAGCCTCTGCCACACCTCACCGTCAGCGTCAGGCTGTACCGCTCCGGCGTCTGTGCCGCTTCCGTTGTCTATCAGCGCGAGATACAGAGAGCCGGAATAGCCTACTACCGCTCCTGCCGGATAGTCCGCAGTCGCGTCATATGACCACATGCCGCCGCGCTCGATGAAGTACAGCCGCTCCATGATCATCTTGAGAAACGCGTTAAAGCCGGTGCGCTCCGGCGCCTTGCCGCCTTTGCTGAGCGCCAGCTGATAGATAGCAGGCCATAAGTCTGCTATCGACGGATAGAGTGTACTGCCCTCTTCCTGGATCTCGCCGACATCAGCGGCGCTTCCGGGGATAACGCCCCATTTTTTCGGCTCGGTAAATATTGCCATAAGATCTCCTAGAGTTTTGTTATTCCATAAGTCGCGAAGGTTCCGTTGTCAAAATTCTGCAGCTCCGGCGCCCCGGCAAAGCCGAATGTCGGCGTTATGACCTGATACATTTCCAAACCCACACCTGCCGGGAGCCACGGCAGGTTGTCGAGCGAGGCCTTGTCGGACTCCGAGAGCGGGGAGAGTATGAGGATACGGAGTACCATAGTGCCCGTGTGCAGGACCTGAACGTCAGCGTCAGGAAAGAGCATTTTCATCATCCGGTTCAAGCTGGCAAGACTGCTGTCGCTGATGTTGATAAGCGCCTTGAGGAAGACATACGTCCTGTACATCGGATCCGTCAGCCTGACCTTGCCGAGTATCTTTTTATAGAAAGGTGTCACATTGAAAGTGCCCAGGCGGTCATTTTTGACGCCCGCGGGAGGATCAAAGCCGAAGTAAGGATTTGTGTCCTCTACCGACAGGTACGACCTGCCGATGGCGACGATGCGCCCCCACACGTCAAGGCCATAGCCCTCGGCGGAGCGCGGATTGACCAGCTTTTTATACAGCAAATCGATGTCGGCTTTGGGATTGATTGCCTGCCAGAAGGCGTCTATGACCGCGTGCATACGCTTTGAAGTCGCATACTGAGACTGAACCGTCTCGGCGATATCCCATGTGTCAAAAGATGTGAAGTCTTTCATTACACCACCTCGACTGTGATGCGGTCTGAGGTCAGCGAGGGATTGCCGGTGATGGGCATGTAGGCGGTCTCGCTCCATGACTGCCCGTCAGCCGACACCTGGATCTTTACTACCTGCGAGATGCCGGAGTCGAGGACGGAGGGGATAAACCTAGACGCCAAAACTGTATCGCCCGGAGCCACTCTGAGGATAGGATCTCCGCCGATAGTCGCAGTGCTCTCGCCGTAAAAGTTGTTGTAAACGGCAGATTTTACGGTCTTTTCGTACTCATCGGGCAGGCTGTCCCTGCCAGCCAGCGTGACCTTTACGTATACATCGTACTCGTCAGGACGGTAGAAAGTTACGCTTTCAACGGCCTTTGTCGCGCTGTCCGTTACGCTGACGGTCGTGTTTCCGTTGTAGTCGCAGCCTGCTGAGCACGAGTTGTAGATGGCTTCCGCGATATCCTCATCACTGCCGCCGACAACGCTCACAAAGATGCTGTGCGCTCTGAGGAAATAGCTGTCAATCTCAATCGGCTCGTTGGTCTTGTTCTCCCTGACGATGCAGGAGACCACGTTCGCGCAGTTGGCGACACGCGCGTAAACCGCCGCGATGGTGCCGCGTGAGTTCAGCCCGACAGACGCGTAGCGGCGCGCCTCGAAGGCGCCCTGCGTCTCGGCGTTCTGCCCGACAGTAGCGGCGGACTTGTTGTTTGCGGTGTCCCAGCCTGCCACCATCGTGTTGATGCGCGAGAGCGTTCCGGCGGCGGCGGAGATGAGGCCGGAGGACTGGCACTCGAAGACGCACTCGCATGTGCCATCAGACCCGATGGTTACAGCCTCGGTGTTCTGCCATACCGTGTCGTCCGCGGTGCTCATGACCTGAGCGGATACAGGTATGACCGTGCCGGGCAGGCCGGTGCACTTTATGACCGCGCTTGACGGTATGGCGGGCTTCCTCTGCAGGAAGTAAATCTCGGCGATCGCGTCCTGGAAAATGCCCGTGGCTTTTAAGGGGTTGAGCATATTCGCGAGGTACAGCAGCTCACTGTCCTTCTGTGTGATGCTTGCCGTCTGCGAGTCGATAATCTGCCCCGCCGGCGTCTCCGGCTCGGTGTTTAACTCGGCGGTGCCGTCAGACTTGAAGGCCTGCTTCCACGCTTGAGCCACTGCCGCCCTGACGCTCGCCACATCGTCGGCGGAAAATCCGGTCTGAGGATCAAATGCTAATGCCATAGGTCTCTCCGTCCTCCATAGTCAGTCTGATATCGCCCGTAAGCGTGCGGGGCGTGATAGCGTCTCCTGCCGGGCTTGATGTATCCGTCCGCACCAACTGGATATCCTTTACATCAGCGGCCTTTACGCCGTCAACGCCGAGAGCCGCTTTACGCACGACAGCCCGGAACACGCTCATAGACGGCTTGCGCCCCAGGGTGATGGTAAAATGCGGTATTCCACGGTCAGGATCGTAATACGCGTCATTGGTAAACAATCTGACTGCGTTGGATACATTCTGCGCTACCGCGTAATCGCCTGTCGTTACCGCGATGTTGCCTGACGCATCAAGCTGTATATCCCACTCCGCGTCAAGCAGCAGGCTATGCCCGTATGCCATATATCCTCCTATAGCGGCGTGCTGGTTGTGCCGCCGCTGTCGCCTTTGTGAGTGTGAGAGAGATAAGACTTGCCGCCTGCGGACATATCGCCCGAAACGGTCAGAGTGCCGTTGATGGTCACCTGCCCGGTTATCTCCACCTTCGGCGCCGTAACTTTTACCGCCCGCGAGGCCTTGATCTCCACCTCGCTGTCAGTCTCTATTTTACAGCCTTCGGGGGCATGGATAACGATAGTCTTATTCTGCTTTATCTCTATCCACACTTCCGGCGTTTTGGTATGGATCGCGCCGACCATGACGGAGTCTGACTGGCTGAACTGGCGGTAGGAGCCTGCAGGCACCGGCTGAGCAGTGCCCTGCTTTATACCCGATATGTCCTGCTTGCAGCAGGTGAATACGCCGATATCCCCCGGCACCGGCTCGATTATCAGAGCCGCTATGCCGGCCTGCGTTCTGCTGTACGGCAGTTTGGTCATAGAGGGCATGGGGAGGGATTTGCCTGACGCGTCAGCCTGCGCCGTCAGCTGAGTAGCCGAGACGGTGCCGGAGCCGCTCCCGGAGCCTTTGCCCGAGCAGCTGTCAATCCTTCCTATATATGCAGTCTGCACCTCATTTTGCAGTTTCTGCGACATGGCAAAATCAAGCGCGTTGTACGCCCCCGTATCAGTGTACGGAGTATTTAAGCCGCGTTTTGTGTAATCATCAATCTGTGCCATTATGAGTACTTCCCGTTTTTGCCCGGATCCTTGTTGGGATAATAGCCGGTTATCTGACTCTCCCAGGAGCCGTCTCCGGGCATGTTGGCTGAAAGTTTGTGCGTCAGCTTGACTATTTTCCACGTGCCGGAGGCCTTTGGCACAACGGTATCGAGCTGTATCAATCCGCCAAAGCGGAAATCAGGATTGAAAATCGCCTTGCACTCAACGCCATTTTGTGTGATGGCGGGATATCCGAGCAGGCCTGTAGTGGCGCTGAGCACTACCGTGTTGCCCTCGCGTCCGGCGCCTGACTGCATGAGCACCGCCGAGCCGTCATCGAGTATCAGTTCCGCGCCTATCTGCGATGCGCACGCCTGCGCCTGCTGGATCGGGCTGCCCTGGAAAACGCAATCGGAAATTTTAGAGCTTATGCCCTGATTTACAAACTTGAACCCTGCCTTTTCGCACTGCCCCTTGATAAAAGCCGATGCGTCCTGCGAGCCATGTATGGCAGTAGGCCCCTGAGCCGTCATGCGCCCGAAATAGCCTACGGCGGCTTCAATTTTGAATTTAACGTCAGGAGACGCGTTGAAATCGGCGCCCGCCTTTGTGATAGTACCGCTGAATACCTCACTGACGCCGCCCCAGTCTCCGGCGTAGATCGTGATCTGATTGTTTTTAACGTATAAAGGATCAAAGGCAAGTGTGGTAAGCTGTTCCATATCCGAGAGCGGCAGGCCGGTAATCTCCGCGGATGCCTTGCCGCCTTCCGGCAGGGCTAACTTTTGGATCTGACAGGTCATTGCCAAATCGGTTATCTCTTTTGTGTTGGAGCCGTCCTCAAATTCTCCTTTATACAGCTGGATGACCATTTTCAGGCGGCGTTCAAAGAAAGAGGTATTAAGATCCGCCATTCTGAGCCTCCCAAAGCGCTTTCATCTCCGCGAGTTCGTCATCAGGGAGCCAGTATAATTTATACCTCGTGCCCCATTCCGAAAAGGCCGGAGACTCCTGGGAGCCTGCAGTGGCCGCCGCGTCATCTATAACATAAAACTGCCCGGAAAAGCCCCTGACCGTTTTAGGAATTATCGGCGTTGTCGGCTGGCAGAGAGCGCCTTTTAAGATCTTTGTGCGCCTGACGGTCAGATCCATATACATAAATCCTGCGCGCTCAAAGACTCTTATAGTGCACGCCTGCCCGTCGAGGTCAATCTGCAGCTCCTGGTCAGGATAGGGCGTGAGAGGTATCTCGATCATATATCACCCGAAAATCATGTTAGCAAAGGACTGAGGCCCGTTTTCTTTCTTGTCCGACGCTTTTGTCTCCTGGGCCTGCTGCCTGCCGCGCGGCTGAGTCTTCGGCACCTTTGTATTGGTATACTGGCTTTCAACCTGCCGCACTTCCTCAAAGCCGATATCGCAGTAGATGATGTCAATCCCGTCTTCAACCTTGCGTGAGTACTGAAATTTAACGATATTAAAATCTGAGTAGACATTGTCAGGCGTGATAATGGTTATCAGGTCAGTGCCCTCGGATATGACCTCGAGCCTTGTCAGAGCGCTCATGATCTCGTCATGCGTGCCCTTGATGGCTACCTGCAACCCGATAGTAACCGGGCTTGTAGTCTTATTGTATGAGACGAAGGAGCCGTTCTCCACCGGAGACTGCGTGATCTTGTACTCTCCGGTGATATCCATGTTCATGAAATGCGTGAAGTCTATCGCATCTGAAAGATCCTCGGACAGACAAATTGACCAGCCGGACTCCTCCGGCGCGAAAAAGCCATCGTAGGAGGCCATGTTGGTCTGATACTGCCCTATAGCGCCGCCGATTTCTGATAGCATGGCTTCTCCTCCTTATCCCATCACGGGCGATGCGGCGCCCTGGGCAAAGACGCCCGTAACGCCGTCTTTTATCTGCCCTACAGTTCTTTGATCCGCATTGCCGTTGACAGTTATATTGACTTCCTGCCGGCGGTTGTCGTTATTGATGGTAGATTTCTGAGTCGTATTGCGCACGTTGGATACACTGCCAGAGTTTACAGGCGCCGCTTTCACCCCGGCGGCCTTCTGCATTCCGACGCTGAATGCAGTCATCTGCTCCTGCAGGGCCTTGACTTTATCGGCAGTCTTGAGCGTGCCTTTTGTTACATTGCGCTCTCCCGGTCTGCGTGCAGGATGCTGCATCAGGTAATCATCCGTATCGTAGGAGCCGGTCTTTGACTTTTTTGTCTCAATGATGATTTCTTTCTGCCGCTTCATCTCTTCGGGCGTCATCAGGCCGGAAGGCGTCTCGGGCGTATGAGTCAGGCCAAGCGCATCGGTTACAGATGTGATGCCGCTCTTGATTTTGCCGAGCGCCCTGTCAAAGATTCCGGTGATTTTCCCCCAAAGATTGGAGAGCCACTGCGTCAGCCCGCTGAATGCACCCTCGATATCATCAACAAGCGCCGAGGCGCCTTCTTTCATGCCCTGCCACGTGCCTGATACAAAATCGCTTACAGCGGCAAAGGCGGCGCCGATGGCATTTCCGGCGGCGGCCATCTTTTCAGACGCGGCATCATGGAACGCGGACAGGATATTGCCCATCAGCCCGAAAGCATGAGAAACGCGATTTACAAGCCCATCCCACACCTCTCCCGCGTCGGTCACAAGTGCGTGCGCGCCGTCGTCAATACTCTGAAAAAGGTCTGCAGTCCAGTCTACCGCCTTCTGCCACCCGTTTGTCAGAGTCTCAAGGAGCGCCGCAATCCCCTCGCAGACGCCATCCCAGTTTTTATAGAGCATCCAGCCTGCTGCTATCAGCAGGCCGATAGCGAGGATTATCGGATTTGCCAGGATTGAGAGCGACAGGGCGTTCCACGCTTTCTGCACTATCATCAGGACAGACGCGACGGCGCGCATGGCGACAAAGGCGGCAGTAACCTTGCCTATCGTCTTGAGCAGGTCAACGCCGGAGGTCTTGAGCCAGTTTATGGCCTTCGTGAGCGTCTCGGTGTCGCCCTTCGTGAAGCCGAGCCATTTCCAGAACGCGTCAAACTCACTCCTGCCGCCTTTCAGGTAGACAACAAGATCATCTATCGCGAGGGCGAGCGCGAGCACGAGTCCTGCAACCCACACAAGGGGATTTTTAAGGAGCGCCGCCGTAAATCTGGCTACCGCCGGGATAAGCGCGAGCGTGATGGTAGACGCGAGAATGGTCAGGAACCTGATGATGTTGTTTGAGTTATGACTTATCCAGTCGGTAAAACGATTTAGCTTGTCTAGCAGGTCTTTGACAAAAGGCATCAGCGTGCGCATAAGCTTCGCGCTGAAGTCCGACATAGCTATCTGAAACTTTACAAACGCCTCGCGTCCGCGTTTGTAAAGTTCGATATCCTCTTTTGTAACTCTCTGCAGCTGAGCCTTTTTTAGCCGCTCCTCTTCAAGCTTTTTATTGTATGCCCCGGTCTGCTCCGCCACCTGCGCGACATCGGAGATATAGCCCTGCACCATCTTGCCGACGGAAAAGGCCGCAAGAAGCGGCCCTGCTACCTGCATGGCAATACTTCTCGCGACGCCGCCGGCTTTGTGCTTTAACCTGTCAAGCCTCGCGTCGGTTCTATCCACGCTGTGATTGACACGATCCAGCCCCTGTTCGGCGCCTCTCGGATCAAT
>Ga0256405_10001874_pt1 | contig 53362 bp, 44 predicted proteins | sample RumenRJG_02DNA_FD_189096 | JGI IMG/M metagenome (GOLD analysis project Ga0256405, IMG submission 189096) | Bovine rumen microbial communities from Lethbridge, Alberta, Canada - RJG_02 | ecosystem: Host-associated > Mammals > Digestive system > Stomach > Rumen | place: Canada: Alberta... | reverse complement strand
AAACAAGAGGAGATCAAGCAAAATGAAAAAAGATCTTGAAAAATGGACCCGGTCAGTCCGCAGGACTGTACATGGGAATTACCGTAATTTCACACTTATAGAACTCCTTGTGGTCATCGCGATCATCGCGATTCTGGCGGGAATGCTGCTGCCTGCTCTGAACAGAGCCAAACGCTATGCGCAGTCCACGCAGTGCATCTCCAATCAGAAACAGGTCGGACTCTACATGCTGCAATATGCCAACGACAACCAAGAGGTTTTTACCTTGGTTTCAAGACCGGACGGGTTCTGCGGGACCAGTGAAAGATACTGGCCGGTGATTTTGTTCCAGACCGGATATGCGCCGGAAAACGCGACCTATTATATCTGTCCTTCCTGGCCATTCTACAAAAAGTCCGGAAAACCCCTGCTTGAAGGGGTCGCGGGAAAAAACGGATACGGGATACGGAATTCCTTTTTTGACACTGTTACGACATATCCGAAATTCAACTCGCCCAAGATGTATGATACCATTGAGAGTAATCACAAAATCATATTGTTCAAAAATGTCCGCATGTCTTTCTCGGAACTGTATCTCTTCGCAGATTCGATCTCACTGGACTCTGGAAGTTCCGATTTCTATCAGAAACAGTATAAAAATTTCCAGGAATATTATTCAACCAACGCCCGGATGCATTTCCGCCACAACCATCGTGCCAATCTGCTGTATGCCGACGGCCATTCCGCCAGTCACAGTGTTTCGGAAGTGAAGGTGAAGCATGTTCGCGATTACGGGTCCCCCCACGCGTTCTATTACGCGGCACAGAATATGGCTGCGCTTTCCAAGTGAAAAAATCCAACATTGGTAAGAATATCATGAGAAAAAGTCTGTTTGTTCTGACACTCCTTCTCCCCGTCGCACTGTCGGCGGGGAACCGGCTGCGCAATTCGAGTTTCGAACTGGGCAATGCTCATTTCGGCAGTGCCCGCGGCAGCGAGATCACCGGGACCGATATCCCATATCCGGGTCCGGCCTTCGAAATCGACTCCACTACAGCCACGCAAGGGAAGAATTCCCTGAAACTGGACCTCCGGAAGAGCGAGGAGGCAGCCTGCTGGCGTTTCACCACGCACGAATTCGAACTGGAGCCGGGAAAGACCTATACTTTTTCCTTCGATGCGAAAAGCAAGGTTTCTGGCGGGCGTATCACCTTCTCCTGTGTCTCCTGCCAGTATTTCTGGCAGTGGCATTCCGGGAAGACATTCAAACTCACGGACAAATGGCAGCGGTACAGCATGAAGGTCCAGATCCCGCCGCTGAAAAAAGGTAAGACCAAATACAATAAAAAATTCTGGATGGTGCTCAAGACCGTCAAGGATTGCGTGGCCTGGCTGGACGCCATAAATCTGGATGAGGGCGGATCCGCGGAATGGAAACCGGCGTCTCCGTGCGAAAGCGCGGTGAGCGTGCCCGGAATTCTGACGGACAAGGATACCACCCTGACGGCGAAAGTGAGCGCGGTCTCCTATGATAAAGACTGCGGGTATACGGCCGATGTGAAGATAGACCTTTCCTCTCCGCTGAAAAGGATCGCGGAACGCAAAGTGGATTTCAAATTGAAAAAGGGCGAAGTCCAGACGCAGGACGTCGTGTTCAAAAATATCCCTTACGGCGGCTTTACGATCAGTTCGACCCCCGGCATTGCGGAGCACTCCTTCGTGCGGGTCCACCGCAGCGATGCGCTTTTCGGTCCCGGCTACCAGGTGGGACTGATCTCCGGCGTTCTGGAATCGGTCAGCGATATTGCCAGGCCGGACGGGGTCCATCTTTACTGGCACTCCGCATACGGAAAGAAACCGGGGGAATTGGGACAGAAGCTGCGTCTGGCCGGCATCACGTGGAACAATCCCTGGACGGTCCAGAACAGCCGGATGAGCGTTTTGCAGCCGGAAAAGGGGAAATTCCAATGGTTCCGGACCGATCTGCAGGTCGCCAATGCGCGTAAGCTCAAGTTGAAAACCGCATTCGCCATTGCGACCCAGAGTCTGCTGGTCAGCCGGTCAGGGAAGGACCAGGGCGCACTGATCGCAAAATGGCTGAGAAACACCGACCGTTTCGGCAAGCCGGAAGGACAGACGCTGGGCAACTGGGCACAGTTCAAGATCGTGCTTCCGCCCCCGCAGGTGATCGGGGACCATACCAAGGCGCTTCTGCAGAAATATCCGGGCGAGTTCGAGTTCTTCATGATCTTCGCCGAGTTCAACGGCTATATGAAGCCGGAGATGATCATCGAATACGCAAAAGCCATTGCGCCGGTCGTGCACAAATATTCTCCGAGAACAAAATTCATCGCCTACAATCCCACCGGCGACTTCAACGGACAGGTCGCGCTTTCCTACAAAAAACTGATGGAACTCGGCGCCGGACGATATACGGACGCCTATGCGTTCCATCCTTACGACAGTGCAATGGATGACAGCCCGAACCCGGCGCATAAGGCCATCCGGGAAATGAAGAAGTATTTCCGGAATGCTGGAGCCGACAGGGAACTGTGGAACACAGAAGTCTATTATCTCCAGATGGAATGGAATTACCATTATGCGGCCGCAGCCATTACCCGCCGCCTTGCCATCGATATGGGTGAAGGGGTAAGGGCCTCCTCTCCGCTGCCCTACAAACCGCTTTTCGACAACCACATCACGCCGCTCTGCGATACCCCCAACGCAGCAGTGGAGCCGAATGCCAAATTCGCCGCGTACAATGCGGCAGGTCACTTCCTGAACGGGGCGTTCCCGGTTTCCACACTGGAAAACAATTCCGCGCTGGGCTACACTTTCAGAAACCACGGGAAATACTACACGGTCCTCTGGAGCAAAAGCGTCAAGATGTTCGTCACGCTCAAAGGCAATCCCAAGGTCTATGATTTCTACGGCAATGTGCGGAAAGTGAAGCTGGACCGCTGCGAGATCGGACGCGAACCGGTCTTCCTCGAATGGGGAAAATCCGATCCCTCCGGAATCGTAGCACGGGGAATCTACGCCGGACAGTCTGATTTTGAGCCGTCCGACCTGAAACGGATCCCGAACGGGATCGGTTTGCGGCTGCGCAATGAATCCGGTGTGAAACTGGGCGGTTCGGTCCGTCTGGTTTCCCCGTGGCTGGAGGATCCGGCGAACGCCGATTTCGCTCCGTTCGACAATGATACGGCCGTGGAGATCCCTGTCACGGTCAAACCGGATGCTCCCGCGGTTTTCCCGGTCCGGGTCAATCTGAGCGGTCGCGAAAAGGTCTTCTCGGTGACGCGTACTTTCAACAATGTTCCGGTTCTGGAACTGAACCGGAAATACGAACTGAAGAATGGGACATTTCAGCTCGGATACAAGGATGGGATCCTTGCCGTGGAAGTCGATGTGCCGGAGTGTTCGCGGAAAAAAGGAAAGGATGTCTGGGGCGGAGACTTCGTCGAGATCTACCTTGACACCGAACCGTTGGCGGGCAACACCAATTACATGAGTTTTTACCACCCCGGAGTCTCACAATCTGTCTTCAGCCTGGCCGAGGATGGAGAAAATGTGAAAATCGTGCAAAACGGCGGCCGCTGCGGCCTCAAGGTCAAAGTCATGCCGGGCGTCAAGGCGGTGGCGGCCGTTCCGGTCAAGGCCGGATACATCGGGTTCAACATCGCGATCCGGAACAACGGAAAATATGATGTGTTCCGCGGGAAACAGAATTACAAGAACCGTTCGCAATTCTCCGTGCTGAAATTGCAAACTGAAAAATAAAACAAAAAGTAACGAAAGGATCATGAAGATGAAATTGAATGGAATAATCCTCGCCGCATTGTGCGGAATCACGGCGTTTGCCGGAGAAAATATAAAATTCAAGGCCGACACCAGACCAGCGCAGAAGAAACTGTCATCGAAAAAAGCAATTACATCTTTGCTTATTCTGCCGGAAAACCTGAAACAGGACCGGTTCTGCCGCATAACCGTGCAGATAAAAATGACAAGTCCGGGCACGATCGTTTCCGCTGTTCGTCGCGGAAACGAGAAACCGCTCTGGAGGCAGACTGGTATGGACGCGGGATGGCGGAATTTCTCCATTTATATCGCGCCCGGCAAAGCCTGGAACTGCTCCCTGGGCGTCTCCCCGAAGGGGAACACTTTTCAGGTCAAAGATATCAGGGTCGAGGCGCTGGACGAAGAGGATCTGACGAAAAACCTGCTGCCGCCGATGAAAGAGATCGGATGGTACAGTGTCTGGGCGAAAAAAGAAGCAAAGATCGGATTCGAAAAGAGTGAGGATTCTCCTTTCGGCGCCGAAGTCCTTACTGCGGAGATCAGTGAAGGGACCGGATATCCGGCAACGCTGGGCATCCCGGTGGTCCCGGGTCGCACACTGGTGGTCAGTATGTGGGTCAAGGGCGAACAAAAGGAAGCCTGGTTGGCAACGATTATCGGTTGCGGCACCAAAACCTTCCCGGTAACCGGAGAATGGCGCAAACAGGAGCTGAAATTCAAGGTCAAAGCTGAAACTCCGGCGGTTTCCGATATTGTTTTCTGGAAGAACAAAAACAAGAAACCGCTGAAATGCCTTTTCGGCAAAGTGGAAGCCTGTTACGAAAAATAAAAAATTTCTCGGAACAGCACACTGTTGCCCGGGTAAAACTCAGTTTTTTCAAAACGATATCGGGGAATGAAGTTGAAAAATTGCTGAAAGATGCTATAAATAATACATTGTCGGATCTCCTCCGCTCAAATTAAAGACTTTAGACATCTTTGATCAGCCAGGATCCGACATCAGCGATCAACCCCGGTAATTTTTACCGGACAGTAATAGGAGCCACAAGCAAATGAAGGCCGTTCATTACGATGTAGTCGTCTGCGGAGCCGGAGTCGCCGGAGTTGCCGCCGCGGTGGCGGCGGCACGGCAAGGCGCGAAAACCGCTTTGATCGAAAAACAGTGTCTGCTGGGCGGACTGGCAACTTCCGGATTGATCTACGTTTATCTGCCGCTCTGCGACGGCCATGGGGATCAGGTGATCTACGGGATCTCCGAAGAGATGCTCAAACGCTGCGTGGAATACGGTCCGTTCGACGTGCCGGAACAGTGGGGCGGTCCGAAAGACGGCAACCCAGGCTGCGCCGAGGCGAAAAAGGGCCGCTTTGCCTGCTGTTTTTCGCCCGCAGGTTTCTCGCTCACGCTGGATAAAATGCTGGCGGAAGCGGGCGTGGACCTGTGGCTGGATTCTGTCGTCATTGAGGTCGGAAAGACCGGGAATTCGGTTTCCTCGGTCACCGTATTCAATGCTTCCGGGAAAGTTGAAATTGGCGGCCAATGTTTCGTGGATGCCACCGGCGGGGCGTATGCGGTTCAACTGGCAGGAGGAAAGATCCACCGCACTGAGAACCTGGTCACGCCATGGGTGTTGGAAATGGCGGAGGATCCCTCGTTTTTCCATTTCACCGGACCATTGCATATCCAGGGTGCATGGACGGGACCCGCGGAGAACGGTCTGGAAAACTGCGTTGGAGCACCGGTCTGCCCGGACTGCAGCAGCGGAAAAGCCGTGACGGATTTTGTCCGCCGGGCATGGCAGCTCATACGCAGGCATTACGATAATTTCGGGACTTCCGGGGCAAAACGGCAGAATTATCCGGTCCATCTGCCCGCGATGCCGCAGCTGCGCAAGATCGGCTGCATCGACGCCCTGAAGATTTTGAAGGACGAAGACCGCGGCAAACGGTTCGAAGATTCAGTCGGCTTTGCGGGAGATTGGCGGAGGCCCGCACCGGTCTGGGATACGCCTTACCGGGCATTGGTACCGCGTGACGTCGACAATATCCTGTCGGCGGGACGCTGCATCGGCACGCTGGAAGATGCCTGGGAAGTCTACCGGGTCATCCCGGTCGCCGCCATGACCGGAGAAGCCGCGGGTATTGCCGCCGCACTGTGCGCGGAACAAAAAGTCCTCCCGTCCGGACTGGACATAAAAAACCTGCAGAAAAACTTATCTGCCGTCCGAAAAAAATAATGATCGGGAAAGGCGTTTTTCATCAGGGGAAAGATTTTATGAACTGGGATCAGCTGTATGAGAATGGACGGCGTTTCCATCTGACGGATGCGGAAATCCTTGAACTCCGTCCGTTTTATGAACAGGCGGACAAGGCGCTGCTGGAACGTTCCTCCGCGGCATTTCTCGAAGAGTATCCGCAGGCTGAAATTGAAAAAGCTTATCCGGACGCACAGGATCAGGCCCGGTTCGGTTTGCTCTGCGTCCTGGCCGCCCGTCCGCTGCTGGAAACGCATTATCACGATCACGGCTATCCGGAACGGATGCTGGATGACATTTCAATGGATACGGCGGTCTGGGTGCGGACCTTGAAACGCGATCTGCACTGCTGCGGACTCCCGCTGAAGAACCTGAACTGGACGAGATCCTGTTTCCGGGGCACTATCAAACAGTTCGGACGGCTCCAGTGCAGCAGCACCCATCTTTTCAATCCGAAAATTTCGGTGTATCGCAAAGGGAATGATCTGATCATTCTGCCGTTCGACGGCAAGGAGAATCCGCCCGATCCGGCGCTTTCATGGCAGGATAAGTGCATCAACCTTCACATTCCCGCACTCGGTCCTCTGAAAAGACGGGACTGCATCGAATCGCTCCGCCAGATGACGGATCATTTTGCGGAATTCCAACCGGATTATGATTACCGGGCGGTGGTCTGTTATTCCTGGATCCTTGATCCGGTTTTGCGCGGACTGCTGAAGCCTGACTCCAACATCCTCGCTTTCCAGGCGCTCGGACACAACTGGCGCTGGGAGGAAATAGACCAGACGAAAAATGTGCTGTCGCGGGTCTGGGGCAATGCCGGAGTTGACGCCGGACCGGAGCATACCGAACGGCTCGAACAGGTAAATTCCCTGCAGAAAAGTGTTGCCGCCTATCTCAAAAACGGGGGACGGTTCACGGAAGGCGTGCTCATCATTTTCCGCGACGAACTGTCCGATCTCTTCCTCCAATTGAAATGAGACGGATTTCGAAGAAATAATAAAAGAGACAAAAAATGAAGATCGATTTTCACTGCCACTGCGATGTGGCCAACCCGGACAGAATCAGAAAATTCGTCCGCGCTTACGAAGAACGCGATGTCATAGCGTGTATTGTGGGCGGACTTTTTTACGGGGGGCATGACATGGTCCCGAATGACGAAGTGATCAAAATCTGCGCGCAATATCCGGGGAGGATGTATCCGCTGGCAAAAATCGATCTGTGGGATTAGTCTCCCGATCCGGCCGAGTTGCATCATTATGCGGAAAAGGGGTCAAAGGATTTAAGTTCATCTATCCGTATTATGAATACGACCACGACCTTTATATGCCGATATACGAGGAAGCGGAGAAAATCGGCCTGCCCGTGCTGTTCCATACGGGACATTACCGGCCGAATCCCGCCGATGTGAAATACAAAAGACCGGTTTTGCGCAATATGGATCCGATGACGCTTGACCGGATCGCGCGTTCCTTCCAGAAACTGCATATCGTGATGGCGCATCTCGGGACGACCGTATGGCGGACTCAGGCGGCGGAACTGCTCAAGATCCATGACAACCTGTATTCCGACCTGGCGGGAAGCGGTGCCTGGATGGCGCTTTCCGCCGAACAGCTTTCCGGACTGCTGAAACCATTGGTTTACGTACGGGATCAGGAAGACCGGTATTTCGACAAACTGATATTCGGTACCGATTCCTACACTTCCAATATCTGGCCCATCACGGAAGGGATCATCAATTACGAGATGAAACTGAAAAAAATCGGAGTTTCCGAGGCCACCCGGGATCGGGTGATGGGCGGGACCATAGCTTCCTGGATCGGACTGGAATGAGTTCGATTTTCTGACGTATGGACGGGTTGATGCCGTACTCATTTTCCACGAGCCGGCATCAGCAGATTCATTCACCGGGTCATCGGCATTGACGACGCCCCCCTCAAAAAGCAGAACTCAAAAAGTTTTGGCTCTTAGTCCTGCCGCCCAATGTTTTCCGCCATCCGGATTTCGGATATGACTGAACGTCTTTCTTACAATCCGCGGCTGAGATATTTCCACAGGAAGATCCCGCCGGCGATCCCGACCGCTGCGACCACGATAAGCCAGATAACGGTATTCAGGAATTTCCGGGAAAAAGAATCTGCCTGACCGAGCCGCTCCTGTTCCTTCTGGAAGATCCCGCGGATGACATCATTGGTATCCGCCAGACTGCCGCGCGGAATCTCCGGCCGCTCGGTAAAGATCTTGCTCATGAACCGGTTCAGACGCATCCTTTTGTTCAATGCCAGTCCGCTGGCTTCCAGATAGACCGCAATGTCACGCCGGTAAAGTTTCACCAGGGAAACAATGATGATCGGTCCGCCGAAAATCAGCAGAATGATCAGAAAGACCGCCAGAACATTCCAGAAGGACACATTCTTCAGCGACTGCGCGATGAAGGCGACCGCACTGCCGATGGCAGCCAGACCGATCCCGCCGCCCATCAGCATCATGGAGCCGCTGACCGCGGGGGCTTGCTGCGGAACAGGTTTCTGCGCGGACGGATTATAAGTCTGCGCCTGTGCCATCTTCTTGTCAAATCCCGTTTCAAACTCTTTTGCCCGGGCCGAGAAGAATTTGTCCATCTGCTTCCCGAGGAAATTGCCAAAGCGGTAAAACGGCATCCGGATCGCTTCCGAAATCGAAACCGGCTGCTGGATGAAATCCATGACTTTCGCATCCCATACCGCCCCGTCCGCAGTGAAGAAGACTCCGCTTTTCCCGACAAAGAGATTGTACATGTCCCCATGGGTCACCGCCACAGCCAGCTGCATTTTCTTCAGCGCATCTTTCGGTCCGGTCTGAGCGTCTATGTACATGATGCAGATATTGCTCCGTTCGGCAATTTTCTTGTGTTCCGCCACCGAAGCCACGCGGATCGCCAGTTTGAAACAACGTCCGTCCATCACCAGTATGCCAGCCTGCAGGATGGAATCCACCGAAGGATTGAACAGTACCCTCAGATTCACATAATTGTTCAGCAGTTTCAGCAGATTGGCCTGGTACAGGATCAGTTTTTCCACAATATCGAACCCGCTGATCTCCTTGGAATACGCCAGGTCCCGGTCGATCAGCGACTGCAGTTTACCCGGCACATTTTCAGCCAGGGCGGACCGGAGGACTGTCAGGTCTTCCCCGTCAAAAATATCGCTCGGCTTGCCGGAATACCAGGCCTCATAGGCCCCGAATTTCTTTTTCAGGTCGATCCATTCCGCTTCGGAAACCGTTTCCTTGCCCGGAACGACCTTCGCGAAAAACGCCAGGATCCGGTCCCGCCACAGCGGATTGAGTTCGGATTTGCAGCTGAAAACGAGAGACACGGTCGGCTGGGCCGCCGGCGCTTTTTTCAGAGCAGCGTCGATCTCCTCGGTATTCATCAGATTGCCGGGAACTGCAACGGGAAGGTTGTTTTCCCCATACATCCGAAGCGCTCCGCAAAGCTCAAAATAATAGTCCAAAGCTTCCCGGACAGCGGAAAAGGCACTGTATGCCGCCTTGGTGTCCGGACCATACGGCAGGATCTCCGGCTTGCCCTCGGCGGCATCACACCAGGCCACATACGCTTCCGCCGATGATTTGAATTTGTTCAAGGCATCCTGATTGAATCCTTCCAGTCCGGAAGCATCCGGGACCGTCCCGAAAAGTTTTGCCACCATTCCGGCGCACGGAACCAGGGACTGATCCGTGATCAGAGACACGGGGATCACTCCGTCTCCGTTGGAAAGTCCCGCGGCAATGATTTTTTTCCGGTCCCGGATCCCTGCCAGGGAAATTTCCTTCGGTTCGCTCACCCCGGTATTTCTCAATGCCAGCGTTGCCGAAGCCTGGATCTCTGCCGCTTCCTTGTCGTCCGGATTCAGATCCGCCAGAGTCAGCGTATCCGACCCCTTTTCCAGCCCGTCATAATTGCGGAGCCGGCCCAGGACCCACTGGATCGCAGTTTTCACCTCGTCCACCCGGATCTTTCCGTTGACATCCGAGTCCATGAATTTCAGGAAAACCGGATCCATGGCGATCGCGTCCAGACTGACGCTGGTGATCGACCAGAAAGCTGGGGACAGTTGCAGCAGTCTTTCCATATCGACTGCTTTTTTGACGATCGGCTGCAGGGAGCCGCCGACCTTTTCAAATTGAATTTGTTTGTTCTGAGACATTCCTCTATCCTTTGGTTATATTATGATTGGATTGTTCTTCTGGATCGATATGGCCCGAATACTGCAAAATGGTCAGCAGAAGGAATATGGTCATTCCCTGCACCAGCAGAATGATGCATACCCGTTCGTCCCCCCACAGCAGAGGCAGCGCCCCAAGACCGGCGATCAGGCACAGCAGATGCACCAGCAGGACCGCCCGTTTCCGCGTCATCCCCATGTGCTGGAACCGGTGCGAGATATGGTTGTGGTCTCCTACATAGATCGGGGCATGTTTCAGCAGCCGGATCACCACCACGGCAAAAGTGTCGAAAACCGGCACCGCCAGTATGAACAGCGGGATCAGGATCGAAAGGCGCGATGCCGAGATATCCGGATTGTAATAGGTCACCCGCGCACTTATGACCGCCAGGATATATGCCAGGAAATGGCTGCCGCCGTCTCCCATGAAAATGGAAGCCGGCGAATGGTTGTAGAACCAGAATCCGATCGCGGAACCCGCCGAACAGGCGCCCAGACATGCCACAAAATATTGACCGTTGATGATCGCAGCCGTCGTGAAAAATATAAATGCGATCGCAGCCGTCCCGCAGGCAAGTCCGTCCATATTGTCGAAAAAGTTGATCGCATTGAACAGAAATACGATCCAGAACACGGAAAGCGCCCAGCTGACCCATGGAATGTCCATGAACAATGTGATGCGTATCCCGCCGAATGTTACGGTCAGGACCGCTATTACGATCTGCCCGATCAATTTCGTCCGCGCGGAAAGCGAGATCCGGTCGTCCAGCGTTCCCATCAGCATGCTTGCCGACGCGCAGCAGACCACCACCAGGAGTTCCTTCCGAACCAGCGGGATCCCTGTGATCTCCCGGACCAGACTGCCGGAATCCGCCGGCAGGAAATACCCTGACGCGATCAATGCCGCACCGCAGGTGACGATCCACGAACTGAACATCGCCAGCCCGCCCAGCAGCGGAGTGGATCTCACATGCTGTTTGTGCTGCTCATGTTTCGGGACGTCCAGAAAACCGGTTTTCCCCGCCAGTATCTGGCACAGCGGCGTGAATATCAGCGACAACCCCAGCGCCATGATGAAAATCGCCGCATAAACCTGTGTCCATTCCAAGAGTTTTTCTCCTTTTTTTATTTTCCCTGTGGATTATTTCCAATACCGCAATATATTACCGGGATGGATTATATTAATATAGCGCAGTTCTTTTTCAGTTTCAAAGGATTTTTGGCGAAACATGAGACAAAATAAAATAAAAAGTGTATTCGGACCGGTCCCTTCTCGCCGGCTCGGCCTTTCTCTCGGGATCGATTTGCTTCCGTTCAAGACCTGTTCCATGGATTGCGTTTACTGCGAATGCGGCGCAACCACCGACCTCACCTGCGAGCGCAAAGAATATTTCCCGACCAATGAGGTCATCGCGGAACTGGACCAGGTCCTTGCCGGAAAACCCAAAATCGACTGGATCACTTTTTCCGGCGTCGGCGAACCCACTCTCCATTCCGGCATCGGACGCATCATCCGGCATATCCGTGACCGCTATCCGGAAATTCCCGTATGCCTGCTCACCAACGCATCCCTGCTCGGCGATCCCCTTCTGCAGGAGGAACTGGCAGGCATTTCCCTGATCGTTCCCTCCCTGGACGGCTCCAATGAGGAAGAACTTTTCAAAATCAACCGTCAGGCGCCCTCCGTTACGCTCAAGTCCGTGATGGACGGACTGCTGGCTTTCCGCAAACGGTATCCTTCCATCACCATGTGGCTGGAAATTTTCATCGTCCCCGGCGTCAATGATTCTCCGGGATCCGCCGAACGGTTCCGCGCCCTCGCCGATCAGCTCAAGCCGGACAAAGTTCAGCTCAACTCGCTGGACCGTCCCGGCGTCGTCGAATGGATCCGCCCGGCCGAACCTGCCGTGCTTGACCGCATTGCCGCGGTGATCGGACGATCCGTCCCCGTGGAGATCATCTCCCGGCATCAGAAACAGGTGAAAATGAAAAATGGGCTCCCGGATGTGGAACAGTATAACGGGCTGATCCTGAACACCCTCCGTTCCCGTCCCTGCACCGCTCAGGACCTGGTTTCCACCCTGGAGATCCCGGCGGAAAGGATCGAACCGCACCTGCGCCGCATGGAACGCGCCGGCCTGGTCGTTTCCGAATCCGGCGAACGCGGCGTCTTCTACCGTCCCGCCTGAGTTTTATTTCGAACGGCTCCGCTGCAGTTCCAGTCCCGCCAGCATGGCATCATACGGCTCGAACAGGCGCAGCAGCCATTCTTCCATCGCTTCCGGCGGATATTCATCGGAAAATTCCTTCCGCAGTTCCTCCTTCATCGCCTGGATCTCCTGCGGGAATTTCACCACATTCGCACTCGCGGCCATCTTGCCTGCTGCGTTCCGCATGAAGGCCCGGAGCCTGCGGATCAGCAGTTCCGCCCGCAGGGCCGTCCGGTATTTCCGGTACAGCCACCGCATCGGCAGTTCGATCTTGTCTTCCAGAGCGGCAAAATCCGAAACGATATGCTCCGGCCAGTTGATGAACATTTCCTGTTCCGAATAGACCACCATATCCAGCATGCCGGAGATCCGGCCCGCTTCGGAGCCGAAGGACCGGTCATACCGGCCGGAGATCTGCTGCAGATCCAGATTCCGGTTCCACATCAGTTCTGCCGACACCATCAGCTGGAGATCCCGCAGGGACGCCGGTCCGCGCGCCGGATCCAGGGAATTGCTCGCCGCCCACCGCGTGATTACGATCCCGTCAACCCCCTGATCCAGCCACATCCGCATATTGGAATAATTCCGCCAGGTGTGCCCCAGCAAAGTCGCACATGGCGAATAACCCAGACTGGACGCCCCATATACGGTCCGACCCGTCTCCTTCATCGGTTTCATCATCGGCAGCGGAGCAAATTCCGTAAGATCTCTCCCGACCGTTTCCCGCCGGATCTGCTCCACTTCTTCCGCCGGTTCATCCTCGATATAACCTGTGAACATTTCCGGCGCCGCGGCAAAATCCTGGAAGGAATGCACTTTCCCGATCCATTCCCGGCTCACCAGATATTTCCAGGTCCGCTTCACACTGTTGATTTCCTGTTCCCGCGAACGGTAATCCCAGTACAGCAGCACCGTTTCCTCCGGCAGCTGACGGATCAGATCATACCGCGCCGAGCGCGCAAGCATGTCATGCCACAGGATCGGACGGCAGCCCTGATCCAGCACATAGCGGCAGACCCGTCCGATATGGTGCAGAAACAGTTCTTCCTTTGAGTGCTGTTTCGAATATTCCGCACATGCCGGACACCGGCCGAGGTTGTAAGTTTCGTCGCCTCCTATATGGAAACAGTCCGTGCCCGGATGCAGGGCATGGATCTCGTCAAATACTTTTTTCCACAGCTCGAACGCTTCGTCCTTCAATGGACAAAGCTGCTGGAAATCATCCGGCATTTCCGAATATTTCTGATAATCCGGATGTTTCAGCAGATATTCCAGATGTCCGAAACTTTGCAGCAGCGGAATGATCCGGATCCCGTTTTCTTCCGCATACGCGTTCAGTTCCCGGATCTCCTCGTGTGTGAATGCATCCGGAGCCTCCACGCCCGGCAGGGAATCCAGCCGGATGCGGTTTTCATATTCGGCCAGGACATGATTATACCGCAGCGTGCGGAGCCGATCCAGCGTCCGTTTGATGTCCGCCACTCCTCCCGAACCTTTTTTCAGGTCCAGATGGTAGCACCGGAAAGACACATCCGGCGTATCGCTGTATTCCGCACAGGGGATACCTCCATGGCGGCTGTTCAGTTCCGCCAGCAGATCGGCGGCATAGAGCAGACCGGTCCGTCCGCCGCGGACCGTGCAGCGTTCCGGCACGGTCTGGATCCAGAAACTGTCTCCCATGTTTTCTTCGCAAATATATTCGGGTGTTCCCCGGAAAAATTCGCCCGCCCGTTCCCGGCATACATGCGGCGGAAAAAGTTCGATGACCATAATTGCTCCTCCATTGGCTTATTTATTCGATCAAAACTGCAGCCGGCCGGATCGTTCCATGGCCGGAAAACCGATGAACTGCGGCGGTTCGCCCGGTTTCACCTCAACAGTTTCTGTAATATACCATTGGATCTCCGATTGTCAAGATTTTAAAACCGATGGATGTGTTGCCGGGCCAACGTGTCAAAGCTCTCCGGATCGGAATTTGCATCGGGCTGTACGATCCCCGGACACAAGGCTATTTTTTATTTTTTACTTGAAACCGGACAAAAAAATGATATATTATCAGTTTTTGGAACGGCGAAAAAGATTTTGCGTGAACCGGGCCGGGAACAAATCAACTTCGGGATAAATAAACATGAAAACGACAAATTGGACGGAACTTTCACTGGAACAGCTGCAGGCAAACAAGGCCGCACTGGAAACCGAATATGCAGACTATGTCAGCCGGAATCTCAAACTGAACATGTCCCGGGGAAAACCGGCCGGAAGCCAACTGGACCTGACCAACGGCGTGCTGGATAAAATGGAGTCCTGGTTCACCGCCGACGGCGTCGATGCGCGCAATTACGGCATTCTGGACGGCATTCCCGAAGCCAAACAGCTCTTTTCCGAACTGCTCGATATCCCGCAGGAAAAGATCATCGTCGGCGGCAATTCCAGTTTGAACATGATGTATGATACCATGGTCCGCTGTTTCCTCTTCGGGACCCGCGGCGGCACCCCGTGGGGCAAACTGCCGAAAGTGAAATTCCTTTGTCCCGCACCCGGATACGACCGGCACTTCGCTATCTGCGAAGAACTCGGGATCGAAATGATCACCGTTCCGATGCGGGAAGACGGGCCGGACATGGATCTGGTGGAAAAACTTGCCGCGGAAGACGATTCGATCAAGGGGATCTGGTGTGTTCCGCTTTATTCCAATCCGCAGGGGATCTGTTACAGCGACCGCACGGTCGAGCGTCTGGCGGCCATGAAAGCCGCTCCGGATTTCCGGATCTTCTGGGACAATGCTTACGGTGTCCACCATATCTATTCCGAAACCAGGCTGGCCGACATTTTCGCCGCCTGTGAAAAAGCCGGCAATCCCGACCGGGTCTTTTATTTCTTCTCCACTTCGAAGATCACTTTCCCCGGCGCGGGAGTCGCATTGATGGCTTCCAGCGTCGACAACGTCACGGAGATCAAACAACATCTCACCATCCAGACCATCGGTCCGGACAAACTCAATCAGCTGCGGACCGTCCGCTTCCTGAAAAATGCCGAAGGGGTCCGCGCCCACATGCGCAGACTGGCCGAAGAACTGAAGCCGAAATTCGATGTGGTGCTCAATACGCTGGAACGCGAACTCGGCGGAACCGGACTGGCCGAATGGACCCGTCCGAAAGGCGGATATTTCATCGCGATCGATACTCTGGACAACTGCGCGAAAGAGACGGTTGATCTGGCCAAACGTGCGGGAGTCGTCATGACCGGTGCCGGCGCCACTTTCCCCTATCACCGCGACCCGCGCGACCGCAATATCCGGATCGCACCGACCTATCCCACGCTTGAGGATCTGACCCAGGCGATCGCCCTCTTCTGCGTATGTGTCAAACTCGCGGGCGTCAACCGGCTGATCGCAGACCGGAAGAATGCAAAATAAATAGATTGTCCTGTAAAAAAATCCGGCGGATGACTGATCGTCCGCCGGATTTTTTGTTTATTTGCTGCTGCGGAAAGTCAGGATCGCGCCCAGCACCAGGCTCAGCACCGCGCTCATCAGCACCCGGAAGTCCGCGGGAAGCAGGAAGGTCACCGTATGCGCCGGGATCCAGAAGAACACGATCGTCTTCGGAATGAACGATCCCCACACCGGCTTGTTCAGTTTCTCCAGGAATTCCACGCCGCCGATGAACCGCTTCTGATTGATCACTTCGTTGCACCATTCATGCCCGAGCATCATCGGATAGGCGAAGATCATGTTCATCCAGAACGAAGTCGAGAATGCGAACAGCAGTTTGTCGCCGAAATTCTGGCTCAGCGTGATCCGCCCGAACCACAACGGCGTTCCGATCAGCGATTTTACGCCGTTTCCGAACATCGCGAACACAAACGTGAACAGCAGTCCCACGATGCCCCACACGATGAAACGCACGAACAGCGAAGGCACTTTCCACGTACCGCTTTTCATCCGCACTTTCAGCATTTCCCCGAAGGTCGCCAGCAAACCGACCTTGAAAAAGCCCATCAGATACGGATAACTGCTGGTGAATTTCCCGAAGTTCTGCAGACCCTCGGTCAATTTCCCCAGTTCCACTTTTCCCGAGAACGTCACCGTCCACGGAAAAAACACCACCGCACACGCGAACACGACCAGAAATATGATCGCCCCAACATCTCCTTTTTTCATCTTTTATTCCTCCTTTTGGGTTAGATGAATTTTTTCACACAATTCCCGCACCAGTTCTTCCGGGGCCGACGCGCCCGAAGTGATCCCGACCCGGGAAACTCCTTTCAGCCATTCCTTCCGGAATTCCGCGGCGCTCCCCAGCAGATACGCACGCACACCCTCGCCCAGAGCGGTCTCATACAGCCGGTGTGTATTCGAACTCTGCGGCGACCCCACCACCAGGATCACCGGACAATCCTTCGCCAGTTCCTTCACCGCCTCCTGACGTTCCCGCGTGGCATGACACACTTCCGAAGCAGCCGTCACCTCCGGCAAAACCGCTTTCAGCCGTGCGCTCATCCGCTCCACATCCGACGCATTCAGCGTAGTCTGTGAAAGACACGCATACTCCTTCGACTTGTCCGCCGTTTTCAGGAACTCCTCCAACTCTGCTTCCGACTCGATCACCTTCACCGGCACGGAAACCCGGCCCAGCAATCCTTCCACCTCGCGGTGACCGTTCCGCCCGAAAAGCACGATCGTCTTCCCCGCCGCGGCAAATTCCTCCATCCTCCGGTGCAGAGACTTCACGATTGGACACGTCGCATCCACCACTTTTATGCCCGGCTTCGCTGCCTGTTCCTCCACCGCGCGGCTCACTCCATGCGCACTGAAGATCAAGGTCCCGCTCGCCGCCTCTGTCAGATCGTCGATGAAGATCACCCCGCGTTCCCGCAGACGCGCCACCACCGTTTCGTTATGCACGATCTCGTGCAGCACATACACCGGAAAAGGCCCGGTCCGCAGCGCTTCCTCCACTTTATGCAGCGCACGTTCCACGCCGCCGCAAAATCCGCGCACTTTTGCCAGACGAATTTCAATCCCCATGCCCGAACTCCCGTTTGAATTCCCGATGAAGATCTTTGTCCGCATAAGGGTCTTCCGCTCCCTCGGACAATTCTTCCGCAGTGTAATGCGACCGCACATCAGCTACATGCACGCCTTTTTCATCCAGCGTGAACACCGCCTGCCATGTCCGGCAGCCGATCCCGTAACTTCCGTCCGCAAAACTTTCGATCCGTTTCCGTTCCGGCGAAGTCGGCGCATGGCACAGCTGCACCTCACAGAAATTTTTCAGATCCAGTCCGCAAAGTTTTTCCACATATTCCATTTTCTTCAGCGCCACGGCGGTGAAATCGACCGGCAGTTCCGAGGCGTCAACTTCATCGCGCCAGCCCGCTTTCGCCTCCGGAAACGCATCCGCCGCCGGGATATACGGCTTCAGGTCCAGCACCGGCGTCCCGTCCAGAAAATCGTGTCCGCTCACTTCCACGGACAGTCCCTCGATTTTTTCCAGTTTCACACAGCTCATTCCGATCGGATTCGGCCGGTGCGGCGAACGCGTCGCAAACACCCCATACCGTTTCCGTTTCCCCGTCAGCGGCGGCGACACTTTCGGTTTCCAGCCGGAATTGCGGTCGAACACGAACAGCACCCAGATCCGTTCGAACCCTGCCAGGTCGCTCAACGCCGTTTCGTAATCATGGCCCGGAAACAATTCGATCACCGCGTGGTTCCCAGGCGCAAAAATCCCCTGCCGCGCCGCCTCGAATTTATACTGGTTCGCACAGTGGACCGCACCGACAGGGGTGAAGGTGAACGAGTTCATCTTGGCGGGAGATCAGTTGTTATTGATCTGGAATCCCTTGTTCCCGTTCAGGATCGTAATCTCCTTATGCCGCAAGGTTTCCACATGTCCGTCCAGGAAGTTTAAATTGAGTTCCTTGGAATGCGGAGCCCGGGCAAACTTGGAAGGAAACGATTTGGACCACAGATCGGAAGCGGTGGAATCCAGCCCCAGTTTTCCTGCATCCGTTTCCGCCAGCAAGACCACGCCTCCCGGAGAACGGGTGACACTGCTCATTTTGACGAAAGAGCCCCCGGAAACGCCGCCGGGACGGTTTTCACTGCCGTAATTCAGAGAGTAGCTGGAGTGATCCAGAGTTGGATTGAAAACATTCAATTCCCGTCCGTCATCGGACGGGCAGAAGAAAACGTTCATATTGTATTTGGCGTAACGGAGCAGACCGACCGTCCAGAATTTCCGCTTGTCATTGGAGGTGGAAATAGTGGTATCGGCAGCCGCGGCCGCTTCAAATCTGGATTGTCCTTTCTTACGATGATAATTCTCCACGTTTTTGCTTCGGACCGCATAATCCTCCGCGGCCTTATACATCGGGATCTGTCCGTCGCGGTCATTGCTGAACTGCATGCAGAGCGCACCGACCTGTTTCAGATTCGAAGCACAGGCGGTCCGTCTGGCTTTGCCGCGGACCATGTTTGTCGCCGGCATGACCAATCCGGCCAGCACCGCGATAATGAAAATCACCGTGAGGAGTTCGATCAGGGTATAATTGCGTTTCATCATGTCACACCTCTTTATTTCGCGTTGGTCTTCCAGGAATACAGAAATGCTTCCGTATCACCGTCATCTTCTGCAGTTCCATAGGAATAGATCGCGATATCTCCGACAATGGTTTCGGCAGTGGAGCCGGTTCCGAGGAATGTTGTCGTCAGCTCGATTTTTTTATTGAAATCAGTATCCAGTGCAATATTGTAACGTCTGCCCCAGGGGTCCAGTTTCATAAATCCTCTGGTAAGACTGTTGACGGCAAACAATGCTGTAACCGGTTTGGCCGGCGCATCAAGATATTTTCTTTTTTTCTTATTCACGGTGGAGGTGTAATCCTGAGGGACATCATTCGTTCCAGGCGTGGGCTGGATCAAAGTCAAGTGGGAGATCAAAGTATCAATATTGGCATCATCCACTGCAGTACTAAATCCGGCGTGATACAGAGTATCAGTAGCGGATGTCACCGGGAAAATGGAATAATCGGCCTTGAACTGGGTGAGGGCCATTTTGATGGCGTTCATGTCGGCCCGGGCGGATGTTTCCCGGCCTTTGGACTGCATGCCGACGATCACCGGAATGGCGATCCCGGCGAGGATTGCGATAACTGCTATCACGGTAAGCAGTTCCACCAGAGTGAAAAGACGATTTTTCATATTCAGGTCCTCCTGTTCATTTTCTGCAGTACATTATAGACTGTCAACCGGGAAAATGCAAGGGATTTTCCGAAAAAAAAGGCGGATTTTCATGAGATCGCGGACAGGTGGGCATACCCGGAAAAAGACGATCCGTCCGGGAATACGCTGGCCCGGCCGGTCAGTCCGGCTGTTTCACCGCGTGGAAAAGCAGGTTCTTGCGCCCGTCGTTGAAGATGATCGGGGCGGTCCGGTGAACGGTGACGTCATTCCCGCAGAACCGCAGACGCCAGGTAAAGCGCGACGGAGTCTGGAGACACCACGCATAGATCATCAGTTCGTCCGGGCGGACCCAGGCCGCGCGGGCGGCGATCCGGTGCGGTTCGGCTGAAGACAGGGCGGCCTCGGAATAAACGATGTTCCGGAATCCCGCCCGGACCGGCAGCGAATCGGTTTCCAGCACACACTCGTCCCCGGGAAAATGCACTCTCAGACTCCGGATGTCCCATGGATTGTCGACCACGGCATATTCACCCGCAACGGTCCCGGATAACGGAGAAACTTCGGCTCCCTGCTCCATTTCGGCCGGCAGTGAAGCTTTCAGCGCGGCGGTCCGCTTTCTCAATTCCGCCAATGCCTCCGGATCCTCCGCCAGCGGATCTTCGCCGAGATACGGCAGCACTTTTTCCTGCAGCAGTGTCAAGACATTCTGCATATTGCTGAGTCCGGAAACGAACGCGAACACGAGCTGATGTTCCGGATAAACCACGGCATATTGACCGCAGGCGCCGTCCCCGCGGAAACCGTTCTGACGGCAGCGCCAGAACTGATACCCGTAGCCGACCTTCCAGTCGGGATTCCCGTTCATCGAATTGTCGATCTGGAACGAGGTCGCTTCCCGGAGATAACCGGCGGGGACCAGCTGCTTCCCTTCCCAATTCCCCTGCTGGAGCAGCAGCTGGCCGAACTTGGCGATATCGGTCGGGGGCAGCCAGAGACCCCAGCCGCCGATATTGATCCCCTGCGGACAGCAGTTCCATTCGGGCGCGGCGATCCCCATGGGGTCGAACAGCCGGGGCTGCAGATACTCCACCGGGTTCATGCCGGTAACGCGGTGAATGACCGCACTCAGCAGGAACGTGCCGCCGGAATTGTAGACGAAATGTTCGCCGGGCGGATAGAGCAGCGGAGATTCCAGGATCTGCCGCAGCCAGTCGCCCTGTCTGGATTTGACGAACCCGAAACTGCAGCGGTCGTGTCCGCTGGCCATCCGGAGCAGATCGCGGAGCGTGACCAGCCTCATTCCGGGCGAAACCGCGGGGGAAAGATATTCCGGAAAGAAATCGACGATGCGGTCGTCCAGGGAAAGAAGTTTTTCCTCCCGTGCGATGCCGATGGCGCAGGAAATGAAACTTTTGCTCAGGGAAAACAATTCATGCGGCAGTTCCAATGAATACGGATGCCACGCGCCTTCCGCCGCGATTTTTCCCTGCCGCATCAGGATGAAGGCATGTGCCTGTTCCAGCGCGTCCAGACCGTCAACGAATGCGGAAATGCTTGCCGAAGGGATCCCCAGCGACTCGGGAGATGAAACGGAAAAAAACGGTTTACTCATATCCGGCCTCTTTTCTGTTCTGTCAGCGGTTTTTCCACGCATCGGGATCGTAATCCAATGCGTTGCGCAGGTACGTGCTGCTCTCGTAAAGTCCGCCGGAGCGGCTGCGGCGCAGCCAGAGTTCCTCGTGACGGGCGATCACATGGCGCAGATCGTCGCGCCAGGCATCCCGGTTCCAGCGTCCGCCGAGGCAGCGCCGCAGAAAAGTCAGGCCGCAGAGCGCCATGCGCAGCGCGTTGTCCAGCTCGGCGTTGACCAGCGTGAATCCGGCAAAAGGCGCACCGGTCAACTGATCCAGCAGGAATTCCGTATGGTCAAAAGCTTTTTTCACTTCGGCAAGTTTCATCCGGTTCAGGAAACAGCTGGGGATGGATCTCCGCATCGTAGGATACAGCGGCAGGATCTGTCCGAAAGCGGTGCAATTGTCCACCCGGGTGGTGAAGTCATCGTAAACGCGGCCGAGTTCAAGCAGGAACTCGCCCAGCCGGATGCCTTCCGCGCCGGGAGCGAAAGCCAGACTGATCCCGTATGGCAGCAGGGATTCCGTCTCGGCCCCTTCCGCATTCCAGGCGGCACCGCCGCCCATCACGATCCCCGGCCAGCTGACCGGATAATACTGATGATGCCCGAAGTCGCCCCAGTCGGTCATGAGCAGGCCGCGCGCACGGTGTTTGACTGCGGCGGCGGCCGCGTTGCGGATGCAGGCAGTCATGTTGGAAGTGCGGCCGAGGATCGTCAGCCAGGAGGAAGTGCCGGGACAAACCAGGAATTCCACGCCGGCCTTGCGGAATCCGGCGCAGTTCTTGTCAAACGGATGCGCGGCCTCGTAACCCCAGGCCAGCGCGGTGATCCCTTTCGGAAGTTTGGCGATGTATTCGGGATGATGCAGGATGATGTCTCCCCAGAATTCCACGGAAAAACCATGGGATTTCGCCTGTTTCGTCAATTTGGACAGGAAATCCACATATACCTGGGCGACCCCTTTTTTCCGGCAGAGTTCGGCGCTTTTCCCTTTGCCGAGTTCGATCGTTTCATCGCACCCGATGTTCAGTTTGCGCGAGGTGAAGTTCGGCAACAGTTCGCGGTAGAGCGAATCCACGAAGGCCAATGCCTCTTCGCCCGGCTGCAGGACCTCCTGCATCAGGGTCTGAGTGACCGGGAAAAGATATGGCGGATCGCATTCCGCCAGGGAACGGTATTCCGGATGCCGCAGCCAGCGGTTCAGATGGCCGAAGCTGTTCAGGTTGGGAACCAGTTCGATGAAATATTCGCGGCAGTATGCATCCAGTTCCATGATCTCTTCCGAGGTGAACGGCGAACTGCCCGCCCAAACCCGTTCGTGAGCGGAAAACGCGAAGGTATGCTCCATGTAAAGCTGCAGCGAATTGTAACGCAGAACGGCCAGGCTCCGCACCATTGCCCTGACCGTTTCCATGGTCGGGACCTTGCAGCGGGAAATATCCAGCATGTATCCGCGTTCGGACAGCGAAGGCTCGTCCTCGATCCGGCAGCACGGGGTCCGCGCAGGTTCGCGCAGCAGCTGGCATACAGTCTGCATCCCGTAGAAAAATCCGGCGTCGTCCGACGCTTCCAGAAGCATCGGCCCGGTTTCGGCAACGGTCAGCACATATCCTTCGCGGGCAATGCCTTTCCGGCGGATCATTTCGGCGAGGACCGCTCCTCCTTCCGGACGGCCCGCGCCCACGCGCGGCGGATAAACCAGCACCGATCCCAGCAGGAGGGCCATTTCCATGACCCGGTTTTTCAGCGGGAAAGAAGCATCGTCCGGCAGAACGAACCAGCCGGCGGCGGAAAAATTCCGGAACTCTCCGGAAAAGGAAAATTTGCGTGGGACCGGAAAAAGCTGCATGATCGACCTCCTGAATGTTTTGGTTCTGATGGAGGTCAATATACTCGACCATCGGCGGTTTTTCAACCAGCCGGAAGCCGGAAACGGGCGGAAAGAGCATATTTTTGCTTGAAAACCCGGTCGGATCATATTATATTTCCAGCATTGCAAAAAATTATCGGAAGGAAGTGACATGCAGGAAATCGAGCATGACGGTTTTTATTCGCGCCTGAGCGGGAATTCGCCGGTGCTGGCCATGGCGATCCATGCGGGCAGCCGGATCCGGCCCGAACTGCAGCCGTATCTGCTGGCGGACGCTTATCTGCGCCGCTCGGAAGAGGATTACGGGACCTCAATCCTGATCGAAAACTGTCCGGAGGTCGTGATCGCGCACGATTCGCGGGCGGAATACGACCTCAACCGGGACCGGGATGCCGCGCTGCCGCTGACCGCGGAACGGTTCTGGGGCATTCAGATCTACCGGGAAGTTCCACCCGATGAGATCAACCGGCGGACGCTGGCCAAATACGACCATTTCCGCAAGTTCATTGCCGGCCACACCCGCGCGATGGCGGAAAAATTCGGCTGCTGCTATGTATTCGACATCCATTCCTTCAACCTGTCGCGCCAGCGGGAAAACGGGCTCGATCCGGTCCCGCTGTTCTGCGTCGGGACCAGAAACGTGCTGCCGAAATACCGTTCCCGTGCGGACGAACTGATCCGAAAACTCAGCGCGGTCCGGATACCGGGAGTGGAAAACCATACGCTGGAAAATACGCCGTTCGGCGGAGGCGCATGCTGCCGCGAACTGGTCCGGAACGACGACCGGATCTGCGCCTTTTCGATCGAAGTCGGAAAATACTACATGGATGAAACGACCCAGCTGATCGACTTTGCCGTTCTGCAGAGCATCAGCCGTCAACTAACCAAAATCATTACGGAGTGGAAATGAAAAAGAAAATCGTTCTGGTGACCGGCCAGGCCGGCGATGCACAGGGCTGGGGAAATATGCATGTGACCGAGGCCATCCGGGATGCGGTGGAGGCAGCCGGAATGGACTGCCGGATCGTCTGCGCGGAAAATCCCGGTGAACTGAAAGCGGGACTGGAAGCAGCCGGACCGTTCGACCTGGTCTGGAGTGCATTGTACTTCTTTTCCGAGCGGGCGGACATCATCGGCGCGGGCAGCGGAATGGTCTGGGTGGCCGACCTGCTCGACGAATGGAAGATCCCGTATGTGGGACCGTCCGCGCAGACCATGAAAAACCTGATCGGGAAATTCACCACGCACGAGATCCTCGGCAAGGCTGGCGTCCGGGTGCCGAAACATGTGCTTTGCCCGCCGCACCAGCCTGAAGAGGTGGATTTCTTCCCGGCATTCGTAAAACCGAACGGCGAATCGCGTTCGATCGGGATCAGCGACAAAAGCGTGGCGGAAACGCCGGAAGCGCTGGCGGCGCAGGTGCGGTTCATCCAGCAGGAAATGGGGCAGGAAGCATTGGTCGAAGAATACCTTCCGGGGCGGGAATACACGGTCCTGGTCATCGGGAACGGAAAATATCAGGAGATCCTGCCCGGCCGGGTCACAGTCGCGCCGGAAAAATACGGAAAATATCCGATCCTCCGCAGCGACCTGCGCGGAGTCGGCCTGACGAAGATCTCCATTCCGCAGGAACATTTCGATGAAGCGGTGGAACTGGCGCGTCAGGCAGCCGAAGCACTGAACTGCCGGGACCATATCCGGATCGACATGCGCGAAGGCCAGGACGGGCAGCTGCGGATCATGGAAGTCAACGGGATCCCCGGCCTGAAACCGGTCAAGAGCTGGAGTCCGCAGATCTTTGCGCTTTACCACCCGGAAGGAAATACCTACAACCGTCTGATCTACACGATCATCCACGCTGCGCTGAATGCCGGATAAGATGATTTTGTTCATATAAAATCACGGTTTTTTCATGCTTCTGATATTGAAAGGAAACATAAGAGAAGGCATATTGCTGCATCACGATATCAATCAGGAGATATGACCATGCAGAAACATCACGATTTGCGTTTCCGTCAGATCCATCTGGATTTCCACACTTCACCGGCCATTCGGGGGATCGGAAAGGCTTTCGACAAGAAGCTGTGGCAGGAAAGGCTGAAAATGACCCACGCGGATTCCATTACCTGTTTTTCCTGCTGCCATCACGGCTGGAGTTACCATCCGACGAAAGTCGGGGCAATGCACCCGGGACTGGATTTCGATCTGCTGCGCGCGCAAATCGACGCCTGCCATGAGATCGATGTGAAAGTGCCGATCTACCTGACCGCGGGCCTCAACAACCGCGTGGCGGAATTGGAACCGGGCTGGCGGGAAGTCTCTCCGGAAGGCAAATGGCTGGGCTGGGTCCCGTCCCCGCTGACCGCCGGGTTCAAGACCCTCTGTTTCAATTCACCTTATCTGGATCATCTCTGCCGGCTGATCGAAGAAGCCGCGAAACTGTTCCCCGATGCCGACGGCATGTTTTTCGACATCATCTCGCAGGGCCAGTGCTGCTGTCCGGCCTGCATCCGCGATATGGAAAAAGAAGGATACGATCCGGAAAATGAAGACGACCGCAAACGGTTCTCCCGCCGGACGCTGCTGAAATATTTCCGCAAGACCACGGAAGCGGCCAGATGCGTCAATCCGGACATGCCGGTGTTCCATAACAACGGAAACCTGCTGGAACCGGGCAATCGCGACCTGCTCCCCTATTTCAGTCACCTTGAACTGGAATCACTGCCGACCGGCGGCTGGGGATACGACCACTTCCCGCTGCTGGCAGCCTACTGCCGGACCCTGAAAGACTACGATTTCCTCGGCATGACCGGGAAATTCCATACCTCGTGGGGCGAATTCGGCGGCTTCAAGCATCCGAACGCACTGCGTTACGAATGCTGCGCCATGCTGGCCCAGGGAGCCCGCTGCAGCATCGGCGACCAGCTCCATCCCGCCGGGATGCTGGACGAAAGCACCTGCAGACTGATCGGCGAAGCGTATGCCGACGTGGAACGGAAAGAGGCCTGGTGCAAAAAAGCAACCAGCGCGGCCACCGTCGCGATCCTTTCCGACAGCGGTTTCCTGAAGCCGCTTACGCGCGACCAGGTCAATGAGATCGGCCTTTCCCGGCTGTTGCTGGAAGCGCATATCCCGTTCGACCGGCTGGATGACGGCAATGATTTTTCGCAGTACAAAGTGCTGATCCTTCCGGATGCACTGCGCGTGGACAACAACCTGAAAAAACGGCTGGACGAATTTGTCCGCAACGGCGGAAAACTGATCCTTTCCGGAGATTCCCTGCTGCGGAAGGAAAGCGACGAACCCGCTTTCGACCTGCCGATCCGGTATGAGGGCAAAACCGGAGCCTTCCCGAATTACATTCAGCTGGCCCCGGAATTCGCGGACCGTGTCACCACCCCGTTCGTGATGTATCTGCCCTCCCTCCGGATCAAGGTCCAGTCAGGGGGGAAATCGCTCGGACAGGTGTTCGATCCGTATTTCAACCGCAGCTACCGCCATTTCTGTTCGCACAAACATACTCCGTATCAGCCAGAACCTTCCGGATATGATGCCGGCGTGCTGACGGACCGGATCCTGTATTTTGCCCATCCGGTTTTCCGGCTCTATGCGCAGTACGGGGCGGTCGTGCTCAAAGAATTTCTGGTCAAAGCGATCCGTGCGCTGACGGATCCCGAACTTCCCGTGCATACCTCGCTGCCGTCGCAGGGACGGCTCTCCATTCTGGAACAGAAAGCGGAAAAACGCTATGTGGCACATGTGCTGTATGCCAACACGATCCTCCGCGGCATGAAAGGCGAAGCACCCACGCCGGAACTGAGCGGCTCCACCCCGGTCGAAGTGATCGAAGAACTGAATCCCGTTTATGAGGTGAAACTCTCCTTCCGCCTTCCGCAGAAGATCCGGAAAGTCACGCTCGAACCGCAGGGACAGGAGATCGCTTTCCGCGAACAGGACGGCCAGGTGGAGATCACTTTGGACAAGGTGATCTGCCATCAGATGATCGCCCTGCATTACTGATCCGGTCCTGCCGCAGGAAACCTTCTGCGGCAAGCAAAAAAAAGGCTGCGCCCGATCCAGGTGCAGCCTTTTTTATCAGGATCCTGTTCCTATTATTTTGCGGCAGGAGCCGGAGCAGGCTGTGCGGCAGGGGCCGGAGCAGGCTGTGCGGCAGGGGCCGGAGCAGGCTGTGCGGCAGGAGCAACAGCTTTCTTGGCAGCCGGTTTCTTCGCAGCGTTTTTTCTAGCGGCTTTTCTTTTGGCCGGGGCTTTTTTCACTGCTTTCCGGGCAGCTTTTTTGGCAGCCGGCTTCTGGCAGGGGCAGCATTTGCAGTCTTTGCAGCAGGCGGGTTTCACTTCACCGGCTTTCTTGCATTCCTGCTTGGCCGGGGGAACATCTTTTTTGCATTCTTCTTTCTTTCCGCACATGCAACCAGTCATGAAAACAGACATGGCAACCGCGAGCATGAGACTCATCAACACTTTCATTTTTTTCTCTCTTTCCGGGAAATTTTCCCTTTTAATGTTTTGCTTGGTTAAACTATATTTGTTGAATCCAACCGCCAAAAAGGATCAATATTTTTTCGGCGGAGGAGGCGGACTCTTGCGGTTCGGTCTGGAAACCTTTTCCGGAGCAGGTTTTGCCGGAGCAGCCTTGCGGGGTGCCGGCGGTGCAGCCTTATAATGCTTCGGCGGAGGAGCCGGCTTGTGAGTTTTCGACGGCGGTGGCGGAGCCGGCTTGTAATTTTTCGGCGGTGGCGGCGGAGGCGGAGCACTATGGTGGTGATGACCGCAGCCGGAAATACACAGCCCCGCCCCAATGGACAGCAGCAAACTGAACAACAATTTCATTCTTCTACTTCCTTTCTCTGGACATACTTTTGAAATTTTCAGGCTTCAACGCGGGAACGTCCTTCACCCGGTACGATTTTTCCGCAAGTGAATGCGTTGAATCCGGCATTCCGGCAAATCTTCAGAACTTCGGTTTCTTCCTGGGCAGGAACGAAGAAAACCATCCCAACCCCCATATTGAACACCCGGTATGCTTCTTCATCCGGGATATTGCCGGCCTCCACGATTAGCCGGAAGATCGGAGGAACATCCTTGATGGACGATTTGCTGAAAACCGCATCTACATCCGAAGGAAGGATACGCGGCACATTGTCGAACAGACCGCCGCCGGTGATGTGAGCAATGCCGTCCAAAGAGGCGCCGGAATCCATCACCGCCTTGATGGCTTTCCAGTAACAGGTGTGGGGTTTGAGCAGCGCCTCACCGATGGAACTGCCATTCAATTCTTTCAGCCGGGTATCCACCTCGTAACGGCAAACCGTGAACAGGACCCGTCTTGCCAGGCTGAATCCGTTGGTATGCAAGCCGTTGGAACCCAGTGCGATCGCGACATGTCCGGGACGGATCTTCTCGCCGGTGATAATCCGGTCTTTTTCCACGATTCCGGTGATGACGCCGACCAGATCGAAATCATTGCCGTACATTCCCGGCATTTCAGCGGTCTCACCGCCCAGCAGGGCGCAGTTGGCTTCCCGGCAGGCATCGGCGATCCCGGACAGCACTTGTTCATACAGCGGACTGCGGAGTTTCCCGATCCCGATGTAATCCAGGAAATAAACCGGTTCGGCACCCTGCACACCGATATCATTCACGCAATGGTTGACGATATCATGGCCGACCGATTCATACTGCTGCATCATGGCAGCGACCATCAGTTTGGTGCCGACGCCGTCGATGCTGGACACCATGACCGGATTTTTGTATTTGGCCAGGTCGATCTGGAACAAACCGCCGAATCCGCCGATGGGAGCAAGCATTTCGGGCCGTCTGGCCTGAGCCAGTTTGGGTTTCACCTTTTTCAGCAGCGAGGTCGCCAGATCGATATCGACACCGGAATTTTTATAAGTAAGCGATTCTCCTGATTTATTCATGTCTGCCAAGCTCCGTTTGTTCCAAAATAATGTAGTTAAATCTTAATTGATTGACAGTAATATAACATCAGATTTGAAAACTTCAACCGGAAAAAGAAACTGCATTTGAAATGATCAACATTTTTTGGTGATCTTCATCTGCTGAGCCGACGGAAAAGGCGGTTGATTTTTGCTTTTTCCCGGTTATATTGACAGCATGATCGCACATTCGCATAAAAACAAGGTAGAATATGTTGCCGCCGGACTGCGTCGGATGATCGAAACGGGCGAATTGAAGCCGTCAATGCGCCTGGGGACCTCGGCAGCGGTGGCACGCGCATTCCATGTTTCGCCCGTAACAGCGGACCGGGCGATCCGGCTGCTGGCTGCGGAAGGAAAACTCAAACGCATCACCGGCTGCGGGAAGCCCTGATCCAGCTGCCGTTCCAAAGCGGATACCATTTCGGCATGTCGCTGTCCGAAGTCAGAAACTGCGCGATCTTCACCACCTCGGATTTTCTCGGATCGGGCATTCTGAAAGCCCTGGATGACCGGGGATTCCACCCGGGTGAATACGATTTGATCAGCTGCAGCAACTGGGAATCCCACGGCTATGCCCCGTTTTCCCGGCCCAGGCTGACATCCATTGAGTTCCGCCGGGAAGAATGTCTCCGGGAGGTGGTCCGGCTGCTCTGCAATTCCATTATCACGCCGGGACAGGGACACATCCAGATCGCCAAATTTCCCGCGTTTCTGAAAATCCGGGAATCCGGTTTTTACCGGGGAGATCGGGCCGCATCCCGCGATATCTTGCAGGAATAATGGAATTTCCATTTGCTTTTCGCCGGATCCGGCATTATAATAAACGCTTGATAAAAAGGAAAAGATTCATGAGATTGCCGGAAAACAACAGGATCGAAGCAGCCGGTCCGGTCTGCGAACGGAAAATGATCGTTGCAGCCGTATTCATCATTCTGGTCTGCATGCTGGTCAACGTGTGGCATCCGTATCTGTGGGGCCCGGATGAACCCCGGGAGGCGGAGATCGCCCGGGAATGCCTGGTTTCGGGAAACTATATCGTCCCGCAGTTCAACCAGGTCCCGTTTGTGGAAAAGCCGCCGCTTTATTATGATCTGGCCGCGCTGGTCTTCCGGGTCGGCCGCTGGCTGTATCCGGGGTCAGCCCGGATGGTTTCCGCCCTGCTGGGAGTCGTAATGCTGCTGGCGCTGCTGGCCTTCGCCCGGAAAAAACTGGGAGCCTTTCCTGCATTGATCGCTGCGGCGCTCTGCATATCCATGCCGCAATTTTACCGGGCGGCCCATTGGATCCTGCTTGATATCGGGGTCGGCGCCTGGGTAACAGCCGCTCTGGCGGTTTACGGGTTCATCGCCTTGAAACGGCCCGGCGGCAATCTGCCGCATATCCTGTTTTTCCTGCTGGCCGCAGCCGCTTTCCTGACCAAAGGAACGGTCACAGTGGTCTATCTCGGGATCGTGATACTGCCGATGATGATCTACCAGCGGAAATGGCTGCCCTGCCGGATCAACTGGACGATCCTGTTCTTCCTGATCCCGGTCGGGATATGGCTTTGGCTGTTCTGGCAGGAAGGGGGAATCTATTACCTGCATGAACACTTCATCAACAACATCATCGGCCGTTTCCTCCACCGGGATCTGCATCTGGAAGGAAGTCCGATCGTGATTTCCGATGTAGGCAACAGTTCACCCTGGTATTTCTATTTTGCCCGTATGCCGAACATGTTCGGTGCGGCGATCGTGCTTTTTCCCTTTATCCTGGCATCCGTCTGGAGAATGTTCCTGCCCTTCTTCCGGATCCCGCTTCCGGACAAGGTCCGTCGTCTCTGGGATGCACTGACCGCTCCGGCACCGGAAACCTCGGAGAAGGAACGGGAACTGGTTTTTTATCTGGTCTGCTGGTCCTTTGTCCCCATGCTGTTTTTCTCCCTGCCAGCCATCAAGGAGGTAACCTATCTGCTTCCTTCTTATGCCGGGATCGCGCTCCTTTGCGCCTGGTATCTGGTCCGGCGCATCCACATGGCGGATCCATCGCAGAGCGATTTGATGGCCGGACTCGTCCTCCCCTGTGCCGGCTTTGCTGCGGTTTCCGCATCTTCTTCGTTTCAGAACAGGACGGTCTGCCTGATCTTGTATGGGATCATTTATCTGGCCATCCTGGTGCGGTTTCTGCTGCGATTCAAACCTGCCGCACCCGGGCGGATCCTGCTTCCGGTTCTGGCCGGACTGATCGGCGGAGTCATGCTTGGCAATACGCCGGTGATCATGCGGGAAACCCGTCTGAACCGCAAATGTTACGATGAACTTGCCCTGACCGCATGGAAGCTGGCCGGACCGCGGCAGTTCTATATTTACGGCGGAGACGAGAGCATCCGTGGAGCACTGCCGTTCTACGGGAACCGAAAAATAACCGTCCTGACCTCCCAGGCCGAATTGATGGAAACGCTTGCTGCCGGCACCAAGATGCAGGCAATTATGCTGACGACCGAAACTTTTGAACGATTTTCAAAAGAAACCGAATTCAAAAAATATCAGAAGAAATATCAAATCGCGCCGCTGGATTTTCCGGGAAAAGCGGACTCGTTTGTGCTGATGCTCTCAAAAGAAAAAAACGGAAACTGAAATCAAGATTCAGGACGATCTGCAGCACAGCACCGCCCTTACCATCTTCCGGGCAGACCCGTGACCGTTATCAATATCCGCAGATCCGGTTGTAGATTTCCGCCAGTCGCCGGAAAAGTTTTTTCCGGAACCCCTCGGGCAGTTTCCGGAACAGGCGGTCCAGCTTGCGGAAGAACGGCACAAAAGTTTCGCCGTCGTCCGAAGGATCGATCCGATAATAAGCGGACCGCAGTTCGCTTTTTTCCAAACCGGACATCAAGGCGGAAATTTCCGGATCCGGATGGGGCGGCTGGAATTGTTCGACCGAAGTTCCGGCATAGCAGTTCCTGCTGCGGTACCATTCGGCGGAAACTTCATCCGGAACCAGGATCAGAGAAGCCTGCCGGATGATCCGGTCCTCGATCAGCCAGGATTTCAGGCTTTGCTGTTCCAACGTGTCCAGATACGGTTTATCTTTTCGGAATACCGCGGCGGCTCCGGCATCGCGGACGGCGCGGATATCCCAGAAAAGACGTTCCATATCCGGATCCGGCGCCAGGATCACGCCGTCATAATGATTCTCCTGAACCAGCTGTTTCCATTCCTGCCAGCGGGCGGCGGAAATTTCAGTATTCTGCAAGACAGGATTTTCAGCGATGCGGTTGAATTTTTCCGGGCAGGGAGGAACTTCGGGATCTTCTCCGGTCATAAGTTCGAGGAAATGTTCGTCGCGTCCGGAAAAGAAAGATCTGAAAACATTGAAAACCGCGCATTGGTCATACTGCCGGAACCAGGCGTTGAATGCTTTCGTACGGTCTTCCTCCGGCAAATACCGCATCCAGCGCATGCAATGTTCTTCAAATACCCGCGGTTCCTGATGGATGAACGCGGCACGGTACTGTTCGAATACACCTTGCCCCTTCAAAAAATCGCGGATGTTGCAAAGCGCCTGGACCGGAGACTGCCGGCTGAGGAACTTTTCCAGTGTCGTTTTCTGTCCGCTGCTGATCCCCGAGTCAATGTAATAAATATATCCGGGTTCCTTTACCGGGACATAGTGCCGCGCAAAAAAAGAACAAATCGTGTAGAAACAGAAATCTTCCCCCATCAGGCAGAATTTATCGGGTATGAACCCGGCGGTTTTCCGGCAAAGTTCCGTCAGGAAAAGTTTCTGACACAGCATCCAGCTGCAGACATCATCCTCGAAATATTTCCGGAAAACATCCTCGCCCCGCAATTCATGCTTGTATGGACGGGAATATTTGACCAGGGTGCCTTTCCCTCTGCCGGTCCGCAGCCGGAGTTCCATTGGGAAATTGACAATATCCGCGTCATTTTTTTCAGCTGTCCGGAGGACATTTTTCAACACACCGGGAATGAAACAGTCATCGGAATCCAGGAACATGATATATTTTCCTTTGGCCGCCTTGATCCCAGTCAGTCTGCCGGCCAGCAGACCTTTGTTCTTTTCATGGTTCTCGATCCGGATCCGCGGGTCCTTCGCGGCGTATTCGGCAAGGATATCCGGGGAATTGTCGGTGGAAGCATCATTGACCGCCACGATCTCAAAATCTTTCATGGATTGCGACAACACACTGTCCAGGCACGCCGGCAGATACTTTGCGGTATTGTAAACCGGGATCATCACGGTGATCTTAGGATTCTTTTCCATGCTTCCTTCTTTCTGTCAGCGGTTGAAGATACGTTTATAGGACCGGGCCAGAAAACCGAAAAAACGTTTGCGGAAAGAGTCCGGCAATTTACGGAAAAGGTGATCCAGTTTGCGGAAGAACGGGACAAAGGTTTCTCCGTCATCCGAAGGATCGATCCGGAAATATGAGGTTTTTCTTTCGCTCTTTTCCAATGCCAGCATCCAGGCGGAAGTCTGTCCGCATCTCTGCGGCGGCAAAACCTTTTCCAGCGAAATGCCGGCGGCACAGTTCCTGCGGCGATACCATTCGGCGGAAACTTCGTCCGGAACCAGGATCGCCGATGCTTGCCGCAGAACGCGGTCTTCCAGCAGCCAGTCCTTCAGCCCGTGCTGTTCCAGCCAGGCGCGGTATCCGCCCGTCCGGCGGCATACTGCGGCCGCTCCGGCGGAACGGACCGCCAGGATATCCCAAAGCAAACGCTCCGGGTCCTCATCCGGTTCCAGGATCACGGTCCCTGCATGATTTTCCCGGATCAGTTCATGCCATTCCTTCCAGCGTTCCCGGGATATCCGTTTTTCATGCGGACCTGCCTGGAGTACGGGCGGTTCCAATTTTTCCGGACACGGGACCGGCCGGGGATCTTCTCCGGAAAGCATTTCCGGAACCGTTTCGATCTTGTCGGAGAAATAAGACCGGAACGCCAGAAAAAGCGCTTCGGGGTCATAGTTCCGGAACAGGGAATTGAACGCCCGGGTCCGGTCGGCATCCGGCAAGTGCCGCATCCAACGGTGAATATATTCAGACAAGATGCCCCGTTCCTGATTTTCATAGGCTTCATGATATTTTTCCCAGACGCCCTGCCGCTGCAGGAAATCACGCACGCCCCGCAATGCCAAAAACGGAGATTGTCTGATCAGGAATCTTTCCAGCGAGGTCTTCTGTACGCTGCTGATCCCGGAATCCATATAATACCGATATCCCGCTTTTGCCAGCGGCACATAGGTCTTCGCCCAATACGCACACAGCGTATAAAAACAGAAATCCTCCGCCATCAGACAATATTCATCCGGAATGAATTCCGCGGCTTTCCGGCACAGTTCCGTCCGGTAAAGCTTCACACAGGAGGCCCAGTAATAGGACGATTCCACAAAATATTTCCGGAAAACCGCCTCGCCTTTGAGCAGGTGTTTATAAGGATAGGCATACTTGACCAGACGGCTGGAGCCATCTTCCATCCGCCAATACATCTCCATGGGGAAATGGACAATATCGGCATCATATTTTTCCGCTGTATCCAGTGAATTGCGCATTACATCCGGGAGAAAAATGTCATCCGAGTCGAGAAACATGATGTATTTCCCTCTGGCGGCGCGGATCCCTGTCAGGCGGACCGACAGCAGACCTTTGTTTTTTTCATGGTTTTCGATCCGGATCCGTGAATCCCTGGAGGCATAATCCGTTAAAACCGTCAAAGAATCATCGGTGGAGGCGTCATTGACCGCAATGATTTCAAAATCCGATACAGATTGAGCCAATACACTGTCAAGAGCGGCTTTCAGATATTTTCCGGTATTGTAAACCGGAATGATAACAGTAATTTTCGGATCCATGGTTTTCAGAACAAATCATTCCTTGGTTGAAAAAGAAAGAAACATTGCCGGAGAAAGCATTGCCAAATTCAAATCCTCAATTCGGGACAGCCTCGTTGCATTTATTGTTCATTGACAGTTGCGGAATAATCGAAAGCCACCGGCACAGCAAAGGAAGTGCTGATGACACCCGGATCCTGAAAAGTTCCGTCAATGGTTTTCAGGATCGCGGCATCCGTAATGTAATCAGCATAAACTTCACTGACCGATGCGAGCAGATTTATGACATATTGATCCGGATAGAACGGATTTCTGGGCACATGAAAGCAAATCTTGTTGAGACCCTTTTTGAGATGCGGGAAAAAACCGAGATTCTGAAAAGTCAGAGACCCGACCTTCTGATCCAAAGATGAAAAAATCTGAACTTCCACGTGGACTTCCCGGAACAGGTCGGAACGGCTTTCAATGCCAAGTTCCAAAGTGAACGGCTGTCCCAACGGCACCAATGCCGCATCCGATCCGTCCGCCGCCTTGATCGTGCAGGAAACAAACCGCAGCTCTCCGGATCCTTTCCGGTCATCCCGTTCATTCAGCGGGATTTTGGAAATAGTTTCCCGGCTCTGGATATATTTTGCCGCCGTGCTTTCAGCATCGCCGAAATAAACCATTTGCCCATGATTCAGCAGCAGCCCCTTGTTGCAAAGCAGCTTGACCGCACTCAGATTATGGCTGACAAAAAGAATGGTCCTGTCACTGTCTGATGAAATGTCCTGCATCTTGCCGATGCACTTTTTCTGGAACTCCGCATCACCGACCGACAACACTTCATCCACCACCAGGATCTCCGGGTTCAAATGCGCCGCAACGGAAAACGCCAGGCGCACATACATCCCGCTGGAATAGCGTTTCACCGGAGTATCCAGGAATTTCTCCACCCCGGAAAACTCAACGATCTCATCAAATCTTGCCCGGATCTCCGATCGTGTCATCCCCAGGATCGAACCGTTCAGATAAATGTTTTCCCGTCCGGTCAGTTCCGGATGGAATCCGGTGCCGACTTCCAGCAGGGAGGCCACTCTTCCGGCCATGGTGATCCGTCCTTCCGTCGGCGCGGTGATCCGGCTCAGCATTTTCAGCGTGGTGGATTTACCCGATCCGTTGTGGCCGATGATCCCCAGCCGGTCGCCTTTTTTCAATTCAAAGGAAACGTTCCTTACCGCCCAGAAATCTTCCAGTTCCAAACTGACATCGTAAGGTTTCAGCGGATTTCTCAGTCTGCGAAGGATATTTTTCCCGATCTGCGTCAACCGTTCATTGAAGCGGGCATATTCCATGTCCCGATGACCGATCACATACTTCTTGCCGAGATTTTCAACTTTGACTGCGATATCGCTCATAGGCCCCAACTCTCCATCTCAAATAAAATCGGCAAATTCGCATTCCACTTTCCGGAAAAACCAGATCCCGAACAGAAAAACCAGCACGGAAATCACTGCGGCGGCTATCACGGATTCTGCCATCAGCTGCGAATTGAAGAGACTCCAACGTATTCCGTCCACAATTCCCACCACCGGGTTGCAGGCATAAATCAGCCGCCATTTTTCCGGCACCACCGAACTGGAAAAACCGATCGGCGAAATATACAGACCCAGTTGGACCACAAAAGGGATCACATACTGGAAATCACGATATTTCACATTCAGGGATGAGACAAAATAAGTCACCCCCAGCGCCAGCAGAATGGCCATAAGCAGAAACAGCGGCAGAAATACGACATGCCAGCTCGGCACATAACTGAACCAGGCGAACAGGGCGGCAAATATCACCGCATTGATCAGCAGTTCCACCAGTGCCATGATGATCCGCGCCGTCGGTATGATGATCCGGGGAAAATACACTTTCGAGATCAAGGCTCCATTGCCTACCAGGGCATCGCTCCCCGTGGTGATCGTCCCGCTGATGAACTGCCACGGCAGCATCCCGCCGAAAACCATCAGCACATACGGGACTCCTGCGTCCGAAGGAAGTTTGGCGATCTTGCCAAACACTACCGTGAAAATGATCATGGTCGCCAGCGGACGCAGAACCGTCCACAAAACCCCGACGATCGTCTGTTTATAGCGGACTACAATATCCCGCCATGCAAGGGTAAAAAAAAGCTCCCGGTAATTCCAGAAATCCCGCAGATACAGCATTCCCGTCCGGTTGGCTTCGATCACTAAGGTTTTTTCTTCCGTCTCTTCCTGTTTCATATAGTCCTGAACATATCCGGATTCTCTGTGTTTCATCTTTGTAATATAATCTCCTGCGGGTATAAATACAAGCATTTTTTTGTTTTCAAGTTGATTTTTTCCGTTTACCCGTTATTTTATGGAAAAGATACGGCTCAGTCGCTTCGACAACTCAAAGGAAGTGAAAAAATGAGGATTTTTTTATATCTGCTGCCATTGACGGCTTTGTTGCTGCTGCCGGGTTGCGCCTGGTTTCGGGATGACCGGCCGGAACCGGACGGTTCTCCGTATGCAGTTTCTCCGAGGCAGCCGAAGCAGACGTACTCGGAAGCGGAAGCGGTCAACGCAGCGGTCAGCGCCATTTCCCTGCGTATGGCGGCCTCCTCGAAAGGCCCGTTCCGGGTCATGCCGCTGAAAGGGAAAACCACTCCGGCAGGAGCTCAAGTGATCGAATCCCTGATTCGGATGCGGCTTTCCAAAGTGGGTGCGGCGTATCCGCTCCTGCTGGAAGATACCTTGACCGGGCCGGGCGAATGGACATTGATCCTCCGCAACCCGGACGGATCTTGCTTCTTCACCAAAACTTTTCATCTGAAAGGAAAAAATCATGACGGACCCTGAAAAAAAATCCGGAGAAAAACTGTCCGGGGTTCTTTATACCGGGACTGGTGCGGGAATCCTGGTGGCGCTGGCGGTCATTGCCATTTTCATATTGGCGGCAACTTTCCTGAAGTCGGTGGTATTCGGGATCATTCTGGCCTGTTTTTTTCTGCCGCTGGAAAAGTTTTTTGAAAAAAAGTTCCTGCAATGGCGGGGCGTCCGGGGGTTTTGCGCCTTGTCTGATGCCGTGGCCGCTCCGTTCCGCAGTCTGAAAAACCGGTTGGCAGGAAAAGCACAATACAGTCCGGAAGAGATGGCGGAAAGACAGCGCCGGAAACTGATTTCCCGCGCCTGCATCACTTCGACCCTGACTTTTTTCCTTTCGCTGGTGCTGATTTTTCTTCTGCTGGTGTTCCTGTTGATCCCCGCCGCCGTATCCGCCGGGAAAAAGATCAAGGAAAGCCAGACTTTGAAACAGACGCTGGAACGGATCGAACATGCGGTAAACCCGCCGAACGGATCGGAGGAGATCCGCCATCCGGAAACGGAAATGCCGGCCACGGAAAAAGATTTTGCATTCCGGGATTTCGTCCAATCCCTCCGTAAGGCGGTTCCGGAATATCTGGAGAAATATCATAAGGACATTGCGAATCTGGCCTACAAAGGCGGACGCGGCCTGCTTGCCGGATTTTTCTCCATGATCGCCTCGTTCGGAACTTTCGCTTTCAATCTGCTGCTGTGCATCTTCTTCTTTTTCTTTTTCCTGCAGCATCTGGCGCTGTTCAAATCCGGCGGGCGGGAAAATGAAAGCATCGGCGACTGGTGTGTCCGCGGTATTTTCGGGACCCGCTGGATGCCGGAAGTCTCGGAAAGTTCACGCAAGGAAGCGGTCGGGATCATTGATTGGATCGCCGAAATGTTTGTCAAATGGATCCGCGGATATCTCTGGATCATGCTGATAGAGATCCCCCTTTATCTGATTTCGTTTTCGCTTTGGAATGTGCCGTATGCCCCCGTGCTGGCAGTGCTTTCCGGAATGACTATCCTGCTGCCGTATCTGGGATTGGTCTGCAATGTCCTGCTCACCACGACGGTTTGCCTGGTTTTCTGCACCGATCATGTCACCGGGACCCTGATCGGGGTTTACCTCACTTATCTGATCGTCAACGGGATCCTTGAACAGTTGTTCCTGTATCCCCGTCTGGTCGGCGGCGCCCTGGAATTGTCCACGGTGGAAACGATCATTGCGGTTCTGCTGGGCGGGCTGGTCGCCGGGATCCCCGGGATGATCCTCGCCGTCCCCGCGGCAGCGATCCTCAAATACCTCGTCCCGAAGATCTACCAGGCCATGCGGAAACCCCAGAAATAAAAATCAGAGCGCTTCCAGCACGGCTGTCGCTATGGCGTAACTCCGCTCATGGCTGATGGAGAGATGGATCCGGTTGACTTTCAGCTGTTTCGCAGTGGCTTCCGCCGCACCGGAAAGTTTCACTTCCGGTTTCCCGGCTTCGTTATCGAGGATCTCCATATCGGTAAAGGCGCAATGCTCTCCGATCCCGCAGCCGAGGGCTTTCGATATTGCCTCCTTGGCCGCCCATCGTCCGGCATAGTAGGATAGTCTGCCGCCGCTTTCCTGTTTTTCGGCATCGGTCAGCAGATGATCCAGAAACGCATCCCCGTGCTTTTCCAGCACCTGTCCGATCCGGGCGCATTCGGTTATGTCATTTCCGAGCCCTGCTATCATTTCTTACCTCCAATTGGTTGTGGTCGCGGAAACTGTATGCTGCGTCGGACGAGACCACCAGATGATCCAGCAGCCGTATTTCCAGCAGATCCAGAGCCCGCTGCAGATTCCGGGTGAAAACCAGGTCCGAACAGGATGGTTCGACCGAGCCGCTGGGATGATTGTGGACCACGATCAGTCCCGATGCATTATGGGACAATGCTTCTTCGGCAATCATTTTCGGATGAAGAACGATCGTGTCGATAGTGCCGCTGGCAAATAATTTCGTATCTATGATCTGGTTTTTCACATCCAGGAAAATGACCAGAAAAACTTCGTGGGAATACAGGGAAAGCCGCATCCGCGCATAGTTCTGGACCGCCGTCGGGTTGCGAAGCACGGATTTTTTTTTCACTTTGTTTTCCAGATAACGGGTGCAAAGGGTCCGGATCAAAGTGATCAGGAGCGCTGAATTCCTGCCGATTCCGTCGATCTTGACCAAAGAATCGACATCTGCGTCCAGCACTCCATACAGATCATGAAATTTGTCCAGCAGGTCCCGTGCGATCAACTTGACATCCCGCCGCTGGATCGCATACGTCAGCAGCAGTTCCAGCATATCGTAATCCGGCAGACCGGTTTCCCCCGCATAGAGATACCGGTTACGCAGCCGCTCCCTGTGGCCATCCTTTGGTGATTTCATCTGTTCCCTGCCATTTCATCCAGTCCAAAAGCAGAAATATACTGTCGGAACCGGTCCAATTCAATCCTGTTGCTCATTTTTTATCGCACGATCTGCAGCATCCGGGCAAGAAAATTCAGGAAAAACGGCGCCGATGAGATAAAGATCCAGCACAATCCCCCCAGCGCCAGAAACGGTCCGAATTTCAGGGTCTTCCGATGCCGGTACTTGCGGACCGCCAGCCTCAGCAGCGGAAACCCGATCAGCGCCAGCACACAGCCGCCCGTCACCATGAACAATGCTCCCGGCAATCCCAGCATCGCACCGGCCGCAGCGATCAGCTTCACATCTCCCCACCCCAGCGCTTCCCGTTTGAAGATCAGCCGTCCCAGCAGCGCACAGCCGGCCATCAGTCCGCCCGCGGCCAGTGCGGAAACCAGGCTCTGCAGCAAAGCAAACACCCGCGAAGTTGTATGCCAGTATGACGGACACAGCGGCGACAAGATCAGCCCCAGCGCGATCGCCAAATATGTGAACTCGTCCGGAATGATCCCCGTCTCACAGTCGGTAAAGGCCGAACAGACCAGAATGGACGCGAAGATCCAGTAAAACAGGACCGACGGCGACGGCAGATTCCGTACGATCACGGTCAGAAAAATCATCGCATACAGCAGCCCGACCATCAGTTCCACCAGAAAATAGCGGATCGTGATCGGACGGCGGCAGGAACTGCATTTCCCCCCCAGAAAGATCCAGCTCAGCAGCGGGATATTCTCCCAGGCACGGATCTCGTGGCCGCAGTTCGGACAATGCGACGCCGGCGACACGATCGACATACCCCGCGGGACCCGCCAGATGCACACGTTCAGAAAACTCCCGATACAGCAGCCGAACACCATCGAACTGACCAGCCCGAACAGAAAGATCCGCGGATCCGTATGAAACAGTTCTATCCATTGCGACAAAGTCATTTCCGCCTCTCCTTCTTTCCCATTTCAGTCAGATTCCTGGTCAGGTTCTGAAATTCACGCAGCAGATCCCTGCGTTCCTCCCCGTCCGGCAGCCCGCTCAGCTGCTTCCGCACCTCGGCGATCTGCAGCCGCAGATATTTCTGCCGGATGCTTCCAAGACAATCATCCACGATCCGGAGCGCGATCGCATCCGGTTCCGGTTTTTTCTCTTCTTCCGTCAGCAGTGAAAATACCTCCGAACAATCCAGCGGACAGGACGCCAGCGCACGGGTGATCCGCGACGGTCCCTGCTCCCATTCCCCGTCCAGATATGCCTGCACCTGGATCATCACTGCTTGCGAAACCGGTCCGTCGTCCAGATAATCCGGCGGAAGTTCTTTGGCCGTTTTTTCCACACAGGCACGATGGTGCAGAATATTCCGCAGCAGTTCGGAAAATACCGATCTCATCCGGGGATCGGACTGAGAAAGCGGCAGAGGACCCGTTGACTTCTCTTCCGGTTTCGGCGTCTGCTGCCGGTCCGCCGGCACCGGACGACGTACGGCTTTGGATGCTTTTTGCAGTTCCGCGGACAAGGTTTCGACCGAAAGTTTCAGTTTGTCCGCCAGCCAGTTCAGATAACTGTCCTGCGCCACATCGCTTTCCAGCAGCCGGATATACTGCAGCAGCATCCCGGCGGTCCGGATCTTCCCGTCCGGCGAACCCGGATCATACTGTGCCGCCGCGTGGCGGAAAAGAAATTCAAAAAAATCGTCCGCTTTTTCCACCGCATCGCGCACCGCTTCCGGACCGGATCTGTGCAGCAGTTCATCCGGGTCCTTGCCGCCCGGGAAAGAGACCACCTTCAAATGGAAACCGCGCGGCAGCAGGATCTCCGCATCCTTCAGCACCGCTTTCATCCCGGCGCTGTCTGCATCGGTCGCCAGCAGGATCGTGTCGCTGTACCGCCGCAGGATGGACGCCTGATCGTCACCGAAGGCTGTCCCCTGCGGAGCGACCGCATTCGTACATCCTGCCGTATGCATCGCGATCACATCCATCTGGCCCTCGCACAGGATGATCGAACCCTTTTTCGGGATGTCCCTCCGGGCGAAATTCATCCCGTAGAGGATCCTCCCTTTTTTGAAGATCGGACTTTCCATGCTGTTGACATATTTCCCGCCGCCCTGTTCCTTTTCGATCTGGCGCGCGGAAAAACCCACCACCCGGCCTTGTTCATTCCAGATGGGAAAGATCAACCGGTTGCGGAAAAAATCAAAATATTTGCCCGGAGTGTTTTTGCTTTCGGACACCAGATGCGCGGCCTTGAGCTCTTCCAGCGTGAAGCCTTCCTGCTTCGCCCATTGCATCATCGCATCCCAGCTGTCCGGTGCCGCTCCGATCTGAAAACGCAGTGCAAACACCGGATCGATCTCCCGCGATCGGAAATATGCCGCCGCCTTGCTGTCCGGATTGTTCTTCAGCCACGCGGCATACCAGGCGGCCAGTTTTTCATGCAGCAGATACAGCCGTTCCCGCAGATCGCCCGTATCCTGCGTGTCCCCCGTTTTGCGGGGCCCGCGATACGGTTCCGGCTCCGGAATGATGACATTGTATTTGCGCGCCAGCTGTTGGACCGCATCCGGAAAATTCAGGTTTTCGATCGCCATCACGAATTTGAACACATCTCCTCCGGCTCCACAGCCGAAACAGTGGTAGGTGTTGGAAGCCGGGTTGACCATGAAGGACGGTGTCTTCTCCTGATGGAAAGGACAGCACCCTTTCCAGCGTGCACCCGCCTGTTTCAGGTTGGGAACATATCCCTGGACGATTTCCACCAGATCCGCCCGGGCGGCGATCGTGTCAATAACCTCTTCCGGAATGAAAGGCATGATATCTTCCCCTTTCCGCCAATGAAAGAATCAGGTCAATGCCCTTTCATGCTGTCCAGACGGAACTCGACTGCGCCCCGGATCGAATCATATTCCGTTTTGCCCATCGAAAGCTGGACAAAGCGTTCATAATATTGACGGGCTTCATTTTCCCGGCGGAGATAACGGTCATGAAGAACTCCCAGATTCAGGACGGTCACCGGATCGTCCGATCCATAATGCTCCGCCATCTGATAGAATTTCAACGCAAGTTCCGGCGAACTTTCCGTATAGCAGACTCCGAGTCCGTTCCACAGATAAGGAGAAGTCCGGTACGTTTGATTTTTGGCCAGCAGCTTGAAATAGCCTGCGGCATCTTTGTACCGTTTCACCGCTATCGAATTTTCCGCCAGCAGGATCAGGGTGTTGATGTCATCCGGACGGAATCTGCGTGCTTCCTTCAGCGCACGCAAGGCCAGATCCCGCTTCCCGTTTTTGCTCAGCAGCAGACCCTGTATGTAATGGGGCAGGAACTGATCCGGTCTTACCCTTGCCGCATGGATCGCGTAGTCGACCGCCTCTTTCCGGAAATCCAGATTGTCCTGGGCCAGCGCACGCAGCATCAGGGCATCCGCATTGTTCGCATCCTGTTTCAGTGCCCGGGCCGCCAGCTGGTCCGCTCCGGACCAGTCTCCTTCCGCGGCTTTGCCCGCTGCATTGTTCAACAAGGTCCCGACCGGCACCACCGGTTCGGAACATCCGCACAGCCAGATGCAATGGCAGACTGCCGCAATCCATATCAAACTGTTGTTTTTCCGTTTCATTTCCGTCTGTTCTCCTGTATAGTCGACTTTTTGAAAGGTAAATTAATCCGGTTTCAAACAAAATCAAGAGGATTCTCGTTTTTATTCATTTTTTTTGCTTCTCAGCCGTTTTCCGGCGGTGTCTCGATGTGCGGACCAATGTTTTTTTCAAAAAAAAAACGTTTTTTTTTAAAATCCGGGTTGTGTCTGGCTGTTTTCGTGCTATCGTATACCTAAAACTACAGGAGATCTGCATCATGAGAACATCAGTACTCGCCATGATCCTTGCCGGCGGCGAAGGCCGGCGGCTGGCCCCGTTGACCGATCAGCGGGCCAAACCGGCCGTCCCCTTCGGAGGAAAATACCGCATCATCGACTTCGTACTCAGTAATTTCGTCAACAGCGGGATCGACAGCATCTTTGTCCTTACCCAGTTCAAATCCCAGAGCCTGATGGAACACATCATCAACGGATGGAACATTTCCAATACCCATCGCCAGGGCCGTTTCATCATTCCGGTCCCCGCTCAGATGCAGACCGAAGACAAAACCTGGTATATGGGCACCGCGGACGCGATTTTCCAGAACGCCCACCTGATCGAAGACTTCAACCCCGATCTGGTCGCCGTCTTCGGCGGAGACCATATCTACCGCATGGACATCAGCCAGATGGTGGATTTCCATCTCAACAACAACGCCATCGCCACGGTCGCCGCCATTCCTGTTCCGATCGAAGATGCTCATCAGTTCGGCATCATCGAGGTTGATGAAAACTGGAAGATCACCGGGTTCCAGGAAAAACCCGAAAATCCCACTCCTATGCCCAGTGATCCGACTATGGCCTTGGCTTCCATGGGCAATTATATCTTCGGAGCCTCTGATATCCTTCATCTGCTCAAAACCGACCACGCCGATGAAAGCAGTTCACACGATTTCGGGAAAAACATCATCCCGTCCCTGGTTTCCTCCAATCGGCTGTTCGCCTACAATTTCTACCTGAACAAGATCCCCGGACAGAAGGTCCAGGACAAGCCCTACTGGCGCGATGTCGGGACGCTGAAAGCTTTCTTCGAAGCCAACATGGATCTGCGTGCAACTACGCCGCATCTGGACCTTTACAATTCGGAATGGCCTATTTACAACTACCATTTCAGTCTGCCGCCCGCAAAATTCGTGCACAACGAAGATGTGGATGTCCACGGCCTGACCCGCATCGGAAAAGCGATCAACTCCATTGTCTGCGACGGCTGCATCGTTTCCGGCAGCACGGTCACCAATTCGATCCTGTTCAACTCCGTTTATGTCCACAGCTATGCTACGGTCCATAACTCCATCCTGCTCAACGACGTGGATGTCGGCGAACACTGCCGCATCCGCAACGCGATCATCGACAAGCACAACATGATCCCGCCGGGCACTACCATCGGATACGACCGCAAGGAAGATGAAAAACATTATATCGTCACCGAACTCGGTCCGGAATACGGGCCTGATGCCTGGCTGACCGTGATCCCCAAGGACCGCCATCATCTGCAGCTCGACCTGCCGAAGAGTCTTGTGACTCATGATGACGAATAATGAACTGCAGTCCCTCCGGGATGCTGTTCGGGAAAAAATGCGGTCCATCCTCTCTCACGGAGAAGGATGTCATGACTTCGACCATACGCTCCGTGTGCTGAAAAATGCGGAGCTCCTGGCCGGAGAGGAATCCTGTTCTCCGAGGGAAGTGATCCTGATCGGACTGGCGGCCCTGCTCCATGACTGTGCCCGGCCGGAAGAACTCGGATCCGGCGGAAAACTCTGCCATGCCGAACTCGGCGCCGTCAAAGCAGAAAAGATTTTGCTTCAGCTTGGATGCTCCGACCCGGACGCCGTCCGGCTGGTCTGCGATGCGGTACGGTGTCATCGCTTCCGGGGAAAAGCCCGGCCGCAGACTCTGATCGCAAAAGTGCTGCATGATGCCGACAAACTCGATTCCATCGGCGCGGTCGGGATCGGCCGCGCCTTCCATTATGCCGGACGGCTGGGCGCCAGACTGCATAACACCGAACAGGAAGCTCTCAATTCAAAGGAATACAGCCGGGAGGACACCGCCTACCGGGAATATCTGGTGAAACTCCGTCATGTCCCGGATCGTCTGACCACGGAGTCCGGGCGGCGTCATGCTCGGGAACGGGAAGAGTTCATGCATGAGTTTTTCCGCAGGATGATCGCCGGGGAATGATTTGCCCGGAAACTCCCGCATCCAGCCACCGGACTCAGACGATTTTATCCTTGTGCTTCTGGAGCCAGCACCAGAAATTCACCGGGGACGAAAATCCCAGTTCATAGGCGATCTCTTTCTGTTTCATGCCCCGTTTCAGGGCGGAGACCGTGTATTCGATCCGCAGCTGGTCGATATATTCCCCGATCGACATCCCGGTATATTCCCGGAATCGGTGCGACAGATAGGAGCTGCTGAATCCGGAAATCTGTTCGAGTTCCTTGTAGGAACAGTTCCGCCCGTTGCGCAGGGAAATATGCGTCTTGACCGATTCGATTACCGAAGACAGCTTCGACGTCTCACGCTGCTGCAGGTCCGGATTGCTCAGCAGAAAGGCGGCTTCGTTCAAAATGCTGTTCACCATATCCCGGATGCACAGATCCAGGCTCTGCGCATCCTTATGGAGAAAATGGTCAAACTGGTCCAGCCGGTATTTCAGCAGTTCCGCATATTCCTGCCGCAGTATGAGAATGTTTTTCAGCGGGGAAATCTTTCCGTGCTCGACATTCAGGAACACGATCGGGAACCGGTTTTCCTCAAAATGGATCCAGAGATGCTGCAGGGAATTGTCCGACGGGATGTATTTGAATTCATGCGGGACCCAGCGGTCTATGAAAAACAGTGTCCCGGGTTCCGCCGGATACACACTGTTGTTGAGCATGAAGCTGCTGGTCCCCTGCACCACGAACAGCAGTTCCCTTTTCACATGGGAACTGCTTTGGAAACGGACCGCTTCCTTTGCCCGGGAAACGGGTGAATATTGAGAAAATATCGTCGTCACCCCGCTGCGAAGCTGGTTTTCCGCTGTGGACATAAAAAACTCCTGAAAAACTGAATTTCAATATTTTTTGCCGGATTTCAATATTTGCAAATCCACAAACCTATGTTATAATATATACAACTTGGACCCAAAAATCAAATTTTTTTCAGGAGAAAGTCTAAAATGTCCAAACTTGCAATCGACGGCGGAAGCAAAATTTTTGAAACCCCGGCATCTGTCCCTCTCTGGCCTCCGATTTATCCGGAAACGGCGGAAGCTATGAAGGAACTTTATCTGAGCAGGAAATGGTCTTTCTATGGAGAGCAGGAAGTTCTTTTCAACGAAAAATTCGCGGAATACACCGGAGCGAAATTCTGCAATATGATGGCCAATGGGACCGTCACGCTGGAACTCGCGCAGAAAGCGCTGGGGATCGGCCCCGGCGATGAAGTGATCGTTCCGGCTCACACCTGGCTGGCAACCGGCGAATCCGTGGTCTACCGCGGCGCGACCCCGGTCGTGGTCGATATCGAACCGGACACCCTCTGTATGGATCCGGCCAAATTCGAAGCAGCCATCACCCCGAAGACCAAAGCCGTCATCCCCGTGCATCTTTTCGGCTCGATCGCCGACATGGACCGCATCATGGAGATCGCCCGGAAACACGGACTGAAGGTGATCGAAGACTGCGCCCATGCACACGGCGGCCGCTGGGACGGCAAACATGTCGGCACCATCGGCGACGTCGGCAGCTTCAGCTTCCAGCAGTCCAAGGTCCTCGCCTCCGGCGAAGGCGGCGCCTGCATCACCAATGACCCCGAACTCTCCGATGTCCTCGGACGTCTCTCCCATATCGGTTATCAGCGCGGCGCCAAGCAGGGTCAGCGCGGCACCCCGCCGCCGATGGGCCTGATCTGCCATAACTACCGCGTTACCGATTTCCAGGCTCTCATCCTCCTCAGCCAGCTGGCTCATCTGGACGAGGACACCAAACTCCGGGCGGAAAATGCCGAATATCTCAGAAAGCGTCTGAACGCCGTCCCCGGGATCCGGGTCCAGGCTGCCGGACGCAAGGCCTCCATCCAGAGTTACTATGTGTTCGTCACCATGGTCGACCACACGCACCTGAAACCGGGCATCACCCGGAAGGAAGTCATTGCCGCTCTCCGCGCGGAAGGCATCGAGATCGGCGAAGGATGGGGCCAGCCGATGTACCGTCAGCGCCTCTGGAGCGTCCCCGAAGACCAGTTCCGGATCGAAAGTTGCGAAGTCGCCGAAAACATCGTCATGAATCAGATCATGATCTCCTCCCTGACCTGGCTCATGCTGCCGAAGCCCGAACTGGCAAAATACTGCGACGCCTTCGAAAAGGTCATGGAAGCTTATTATTGCGAATAATGTGATTTTTGCTTCCGGCCAGGCTGTCCCCGCCCCCCACGGCGGGGATCCGCAAAACGGACCGGACGCAAAAATCAGCAAGAGGGACGGCGCAAGCATCGGGATATTGAACTTGAAAGAATAAAAATCATGATGAACAAAAAATTTTGACCCCTCATCTCTCATACCTTATCTCTCATACCTGAAGTGTAAAACGGTCCGTTTTACGCTGATCGAGCTCCTGGTGGTCATTGCCATTATCGCCATTTTGGCGGGAATGCTGCTGCCGGCATTGAACCAGGTGAAACAGAAGGCTTTCACGATCCAGTGCATGAGCAATGAAAAACAGATCCTTCAGGCTTTCCTGCAATATTCCATGGAAAATAAGGATTGGCTGTGCCCGGTCAAGGCTCCCGGGGGAGCGATATGGACAAGAAAAATCTACCATATCCTCCAGCCATCATACGATCTGGATATGCCAAAGGATTACAAGGGAAAACTGCCGATCGCCATCTGTCCCGCGGAAAAAGCACCGATCGGTTCTTCCGGCGACGGTCGCTTCAGCTATGGACACTATCTGGGCAATGCCCATTCCCTGGGATATGCCGACAGTGAAACCAATTATCCCTACCACAAACTCTCCCGGCTGAAAAAAGCCTCGTCCGTCGTTCTGATCGGAGATAACGACCGAAAGAATCTTTACTTCACCTCCAGCGGAGCCTCTGGCACTCTCAAAAACCCCGGAACTTCATTCGCCTTCCGGCATGGCAAGGACAGCGCGAACTTCGGTTATGCCGATGGTCATTCCGATACCCTGTCCTGGCTCTCCATCAGCCGTATGGCCCAATCCGTAAACCCGGCTTCCAATTTCTTAAATAACGGAGTTAATGAGATCCTGCTCAAATAATCCCGGACAGCAGATGGAGGAACTGTCTCTGCCGCGGTCCATATCAAGGCTCCCGCGGCGAATATAGTATTGATTTCATTGCCAGGATAGATCAGAGCAGCGCCAAGGCGGCTTTGATGATCTCGTCGGCCGCATTCGGCGCAGCGGAGTTGATCGCCGGCTGCACTTCATATCCGCCGCGCTTGAAGCATTCCGGCATCGGAACATAACCGGACACCGACTGGGCAAGGGTGATCACAAAGGTGTATTTGCACGGGCTCTTTTCCCGGATCGCGCGGGAAATGCCGTTGAACGGTTCGCCTGGCAGCGAAACGAAAGCGATCTGCTTTCCCAGTTCAATCACGGTCAGACGTCCGTCGTGGGACGGCGTGCTTTTTTCATGGCAGTCGATCGCCATCTTCGCGAAATAACGCAGGGCAGCCGGAACTTTGTTGGCCAGGTCCTGGCTTTCAAAATCCCCTTCCTTTTTGATATCGGGGACCGTGTCCAGAATATGTTTGGCTTCCGCAAGTTCCTCCGGAGTGACTTTCCGGTGCGGGATCGTCACGGGTCCATTGCGGATCGTGACCTCCTCGGCAGTGACCGGTTCAAGTTTTTCCAGCGCTTCCAGCACGATCGCGGCATATCCCCGGCCGATCCGCGTGGCTTCATCGTAGGAAGTCTGGTTGATCTTCTGGTGAAAATCAAAATGGTTCAGGTCGCCGGAAGCATCGTCCACCACCAGCACGGGCAGACTGGATTTCAGCGTATGCTGGATCTCCTGCGCAAAACGTCCATACCAGTCGGCACTGACGATATCGCCGCCGATAGTGTCGCCGTGGTTGCCGATATTGCAGACCAGAGCCGCAAGACGTCCGCCCTGTTTGACGGCCAGGATATTGATCGTGCGGTCAAAATCGCTTTCCGGACGGTCGATCTCCGGGTTGCACCAGCCGGGATTGGTCACGATCGTGCCGTTCTTCATCCAGTAGCGGCGCACAAATGCGTAGGGATTGTTATATACCGCGCCGACTTCCAGTTCGCCCGGCAGCAGGTTCATCAGGGCCCGTTCCAATGCACGGACCGCCGCATCCGCCGTACGGGCAAGCGCAAATTTTGTTCTTTCATCAAGCTCCACACCGTTCTTGACCCGGTATTCCGGCCCGGTATGCGTGTGGGTCGCGGAAATGATCAAACTGTCATACAAATCCCGCCCGAATTTCTCCGCGATCTGTTTTTCCAGAGCCTGAAACAGGGCAGGCGCGACGTTGCAGAGGTCAAAGGTCATGAATCCGAACTTTCTGCCGCCTGCTTCGATCATGACGACTTTCACGTAAAGGTCATCATACATGCCCTGATTCGGGCGCGTATTCATGTATCCTGCCAAACCGACTCCAGTCGGGGGTGTGATGATCTCCTGTGCATAACCGATTTTGAACATGACATGAACTCCTTCTTGTTTTCCGTTCCGTTCAGCAGAAAATAAATATAGCTGGCAAATATGAAAATTCAAGGCGGGAAAGCGCATTTCTCCGTCCGGTGTGTGTTGTAAAGTAAAAGCACGGCGATAAGAGCGGAAAGTGCATTTTGCCTTACAAAAAGGGATCACCGGCTGGAGATTTCGCAAGAAAGAGGCATTATTTATGTCAGAAACCGTCGAAGAGGCAAAAAAAAACCGCCTGAAGCGGTCTTGAAAATCATGGTGGAGTATAGGAGACTTGAACTCCTGACCCCCACACTGCCAGTGTGGTGCTCTAGCCAACTGAGCTAATACCCCATCAATGTTTTAGTAATATACGTCCGCTTTTCAAAAATGTCAAGCTTTTTCTGAAAAATATATTGAACTTTTCTGATTTCCCCATGGAAACAAGGGAGAGCTGCGCAGGAAAATGTGCCGGGCAAAAACTGAAAGACTCCGGCAGACCGGTCCGGGATATTCTCCCTCAGATGCAGTAGTCGCAGATCCCGTTCTCCGCGTCCTGTTTCCGGTAGGCGTTCAGAATGTCGTCCAGCGTAATCTTCCTCGTCAGTTCCCGGATCCCGTCGTTCAGTTCCGTCCAGATGCTCCGCGCCGGACACAGGTGCTGCCGCTTGCATTTCTCCGGCGAACGCACGCAGTCCACCACCGAGATCGGCCCTTCCATGGTCTCCAAAATCTCCAGCAGCGTGATCTCTTCAGGCCGTTTCGCCAGATGGAAACCGCCGTTGACACCGCGCACCGAACGGATCAGGTGCGCCCGGCGCAGGTCGATCACCAGACGGCTGATGTATTTTTCCGAAATCTGCTGCGACTGTGCAATGTCGCGGATCAGCCGAGGTTTCACCGGGTCATGCGTTGCCAGATCGATCAGGATCCGCAATCCATATCTTCCTTTGGTAGAGATTTTCATTGTCTTCCTCCATGGGGATGTATTTCTTGATCCCCAGATCCTTAATATGCCACAAAAACAGCAGAAATCAACCTGAAAATCAAAAAGATTACAAAAAAAGTAGATTTTTTGTGTTTTTCTGTCTTGACTTTTCAAGATCATGCAGTATTTTACCAATACACAACCAAAACGGTAATGATTTAAAAACCAAAAAGGAAAGGATAGAGATCATGAGCATTGCAAACACCATTCTGGACCGGATCGGCGGCACTCCGCTGGTCAAAATCAACCAACTGAACCAGGGCGGCGCGGAAGTCGTCGTCAAGGTCGAATCGTTCAATCCCGGCGGCTCGGTCAAGGACCGGATCGCCTTCGCGATGATCGAAGCGGCGGAAAAAGCGGGAAAACTCAAACCCGGAGCGCTGATCATCGAACCCACCAGCGGCAACACGGGCGTGGGACTCGCGTTCGTCTCGGCGGTCAAGGGTTATCACCTGATCCTGACCATGCCCGAAACCATGAGCATCGAACGGCGCAAGCTCGCCGCGGCATACGGAGCGGAAATCGTTCTGACCGAGGGTGCCAAAGGCATGAAAGGCGCGATCGAAAAGGCACTGGAACTCCAGCAGCAGAATCCCGGCTCATTCATCCCGCAGCAGTTCGAGAATCCGGCGAACCCGGCCTATCACAAGGCGCATACCGGACCGGAGATCTGGGCGGATACCGATGGCAAGGTCGATGCATTCGTCGCGGGCGTCGGCACCGGCGGGACCCTCACCGGGGTGGCGGAATTTTTGAAGAGCAAAAATCCGAATGTCAAAATCTTCGCAGTCGAACCTGACACCAGTCCGGTGCTGTCCGGCGGCAAACCCGGTCCGCATAAGATCCAGGGCATCGGTGCGGGATTCGTTCCCAAAGTGCTGAATACCGGCATCATCACCGAAGTCATTCCGGTATCCGCCGACAATGCTGGCAAAACCGCCCGGGCCGCGGCTGCGAAAGAAGGCTTGCTGGTCGGCATCAGTTCCGGAGCGGCGCTCTATGCGGCATTGGAACTGGCGAAGAAACCGGAATTCAAGGGCAAACGCATCGTCGCCCTCCTCCCGGACACCGGCGAACGCTATCTCTCCACCTGGCTGTTCAGTGAGTAAGATTGATGACCGTCGAAGAAGAAATATTCGCACTGAAAAAACGGCATGGTGCGTTGATCCTGGCGCACAATTATACCCGGCCGGAGATCCAGGACATCGCCGATTTCGTCGGCGACTCGCTGGAACTTTCGCGCAAGGCGGCTGAGTGTCATGTGCCCGTGATCGTCTTCTGCGGTGTCCGGTTTATGGCGGAAACTGCTAAGATCCTTTCCCCGGATTCCATCGTGCTGCACCCGAATCCGCATTCCGGTTGTCCGATGGCGGACATGGCGTCGCCGGAAGCAGTCGCGGAGTATCGTAAAGAACATCCCGATACACTGATCGTCGCCTACGTGAACACTACCGCGGCGACCAAGACCGAGGTCGATCTCTGCTGCACCAGCGGCAATGCGGAAAAGCTGATTGCGGGGCTGCCTCCGGAGAAAAAGATCCTCTTCCTGCCGGACGCCAATCTCGGCGCGAATCTCAATGCCAAACTGAACCGCAAAATGGATCTGTGGCCGGGGTGCTGCCCCACCCACAACAAGATCCTGCCCGAACACATCACGATGGCGAAGGAGAAACACCCCGGCGCGCTGGTGCTGGTGCATCCGGAGTGTACTCCGTCGGTAGTCGCGCTGGCGGACCGGGCGCTTTCGACCGGCGGCATGTTGAAATTCGTGCGGGGATCGGAACAGAAGGAGTTCATCATCGGTACGGAATGCGGCATCCTGCACCGGATGCGGAAGGAGAATCCGGGAAAACAGTTTTACCCGCTC
>Ga0256405_10001873_pt1 | contig 53371 bp, 36 predicted proteins | sample RumenRJG_02DNA_FD_189096 | JGI IMG/M metagenome (GOLD analysis project Ga0256405, IMG submission 189096) | Bovine rumen microbial communities from Lethbridge, Alberta, Canada - RJG_02 | ecosystem: Host-associated > Mammals > Digestive system > Stomach > Rumen | place: Canada: Alberta... | reverse complement strand
GTGTTTTAACGAATATTCTACTACCACTTGCTTAAACTTCAAATCTTGTGTTATACTTGCCATAGGGCAACCCCACCTCCTTGTTATATTTTTGTGGTGAAAATATTATACAACTTTTCAGGCGGGTTTGCCTCTTTTTTTTGCGCGCCTTCCCCTAGGGGAAGGTATCAATGAATGAATCTATCAAAATACTAATTACTCTTTTTAAAAACAAACTGTGTAATAAATCTATTGTAAACCTACACGATTTTGTAATGTTTAATTTAATAATAATTAATATTAATTTAATCGTAGGTCAAAATCCAAAAATAATGAATAATAATTTCTTTTTTATGTAAAAAAGAAAGTAAAAAATGAATAATTATTATCGTTATCATTTTCTGTAAGATTTGTATACCAAATATAAGGCTTAAATGGTTATCTTTTATATGCAACGAAACAATATGATTTTGATGCGTTTACGAACGTTTACAAAACAAGAAAAAGGTCCCTTTTTATCCGTAAAAAGGAACCTTTAAAACTTAAAAAAATTATAATTAAAACGTCGATTTATCCTTTATAAATACCTATTCCGTAAGCGTTTCGGGATAGAATACTTCGCGGATATTGTCAAGGATAACGTCCTTGATAAGTTCGTAATCGCAACCGACTTGGAAATGGTCTTTACCCTCGAAAACGATAAACTTTTCTTGTGGGATTTCCGAAGGATCTTGGTTGATCAAGGTTGAGTACAATAAAACTTGCTTGTCGCCGTTTAAAGTGGTGCGATAACTAAGTTCCGCATCTTCGCCGCTACCTACGTAATCGGCACCGCAGAAGGTGATGATATTGCTACCCGTTACGTAGCAAGTATCTACCAAGAAGGTACTAAAAGTACGAGTTCCGTCCGCATTTTGAACGTACAAAGAATCGTGATAGTTTTTAAGATCTTTTACGACTTCTCTAACGACGTGGTTACCGTTTTCGTCGTAAACGTACTCGTTCTTTTCATTTCTTTGCCAAGCCCACGGTCTGGTTTGATAAAAAGCGTACAACTCGTCGGAAGTAGTGATGGCTTTGCCGTCTACGGTAAACGCCACACCGTCCCCGTTTTCGCCGAATTGTTTGCCCGAGATAAGGTCAAAGGTCGGTACGAGTTGCGGGAAGGAATACATATTGACCAACAAATCGGACAATACGCCGAATATTGCGTCTACGTCGATGCCGTCAAGCAAACCGAGTAACGCGGGAGGTATCATACCCGTAATGTCCATTCCCATATTTTCCATGACCGCCATCAAATATTTTTGGGTGTTTTCGATAGCGAACAAGGCGTCGAAAGAGCCTAAAAACGCACCGCCGAAGGAAACGTAACGCTTAACGACAGCACGGTTCAACGCATTATTAGCAAGGTAGCCGGCAACGATATTTCCGCCCAAACTGTGGCTAAACATAACTACGTCGGTGTACTTGTGATCGTATATGTATTTTTGCAAAGCGGCGGAACTGTCGCGGTTATCCATACGCCAGTCATAGTCGAAAATGACCACGTCGGTGTCTGCAAACTCTTCTTTTAATTGTTCGGCATGTTCTTGATAAGCGCTCAAAACACCGTATTGTACGCGGTGATCTATACCGATAGCGGGAACGAGATCGGGGTTATTGGGAACGCCGTATCCGTTTAAAGACATGCTCCAAATCAAATTGTCTTTGCTTTGCTCGTTATTTAGGATAGGCATAACGAGATCGTCCAAAATGGGTATCAACTTACGAACGAGTTTGCTAATGCCCTTACTCATATTGTCGGGGTTGATAAACTCTATAAGTTTAACGTCGTCGTAAGGAAGGGGATCCCAAACGGGTTCGTCTTCTTCAACGTCGTAAAAACCGCCCGCCAAGAGTGCCGCTACCCAAACGATCGCGCGTTTTTTGGGCCACGCTTCGACTTTATATTCGTTGTTTTCCTTATAAGAAACGATGGTATATTCGGTCGAAGAAGAGTCCAAAGTAACCGTGTGAGTCTTGTTTTCTTGGTCAACTACGGCAAGGCTGGTAACGCCTTCGTTGGCAACTTTGGCGTAATAAACGTCGCCGTCTTTTACAAATTCCGAAGTCAAAGCGCCGTCTTTATAGATGCCGGAAGGGGTCGCGTCGGTCTTATCACCGCAAGCGCTAAACGCCAAAACGACGGTCGACAAGACGAAAACAGTCAAAACTAAAATTAAAAATTTCTTCATAAAAGTCTCCTAAAAGAAAAAATCACTTGTTATTATATAACAATTATACGAATTATTCAAGCCGATTTTTAAATAGAGAGCAACAAAAAATATACTCTTTGTTAATTGACCGTTAATTGTGGGGATATTTTTTATTTGAAAATTATTACGTATAAAATTTAAATCTTTTTTAATAATTTTTGGTTACAATACCATTGCATTTATGTTATCATATAAAATACGCGATTATCGACTTATATTTGATAATTAAGCGATTAACTTTTATCTTAAACGATATAATAATATTAAAGCCACGATCTTTCGGGTGAGTGGCAGGAGGTATATTTGAAAAAGAACTACTTTCGTATAATCTTATTCGTGGTCGGACTTATTGCGGTGATCTTGATAATCGCCGCGGCGCTTGGCGCATTTAACAACACGTCCAATCTTATAAGCAGTACCGAGTTTTACAATATGGTCAAGGACGGCAAAGTATCGGATATTTATTTCGACGGATATTTTACCGTAAAGATCCGCGTCAAAAACAGCACGATCGCGACCAACGCTTTCCCCCGTCGTTACGACAAAATAGTACACGTGATAAACCGTAATTATATGTCCGAATTCGAGACTTACGTTTTGGATCTTAACACCGCAAATCCCGATAATCAGATCACGGTATGGTACGACGATCCCAGCGAAGGCAGCCTTTTTGAAACGTTGTTGCCGGTTATCATATCGGCGGTATTGTTCGGATTGTTCTTCTTTATTTTGATGAGATCCACAAATAGTACCAACAATAAGGCGATGAATTTCGGCAACACTCGCGCAACGCTTGTCAGAAACAGTAAGGTAAGATTTAACGACGTTGCCGGTGCGGAAGAAGAAAAGGAAGAACTTAAAGAGATAGTAGAGTTTTTATCCAACCCCGCCAAATTCCAAAAGGTCGGCGCAAAAACTCCCAAGGGCGTGCTTTTAGTAGGTAGCCCGGGTACGGGTAAAACTTTGTTTGCAAAAGCGGTCGCGGGCGAAGCGGGCGTTCCCTTCTTCTCTATAAGCGGTAGCGATTTCGTTGAAATGTTCGTCGGCGTAGGTGCGTCGAGAGTAAGAGATCTATTTGCTCAAGCGAAAAAGGTAATGCCTTGTATAGTATTTATTGACGAGATAGACGCAGTAGGTCGTCAAAGAGGCGCGGGTCTCGGCGGCGGCAACGACGAGAGAGAACAAACCTTAAACCAATTACTCGTTCAAATGGACGGCTTTGAGACAAGCGATCAAATCATAGTTATGGCGGCAACCAACAGAGCCGACGTTTTAGACCCCGCATTGATGCGTCCGGGTAGATTTGACCGTCAAATTTACGTCAACGTTCCCGACGTAAAAGGTAGAGAAGAAATATTAAAAGTTCACTCGAGAAACAAACCTTTATCGGGCGATATAGATTTCCGCACGGTAGCGCGTATGACTATCGGTTTTACGGGCGCGGATCTTGCAAACCTTTTAAACGAAGCGGCTATACTTGCGGCGAGAGCAAATCGTAGCGTTATAATAATGTCGGATATATTAGAAGGCATCAATAAGGTCATAATGGGACCGCAAAAGAAGTCGAGAGTAGTTACTCAAACTGACAAGCGCATAACCGCATATCACGAGTCGGGTCACGCAATAATTGCAAAAACCTTGGAAAACTGCGACGACGTACAAGAAGTCAGCATTATTCCGAGAGGCGCTGCCGCGGGTTATACCCTTACCCGTCCCGAGGAAGACGACGCGCATCTTACCAAAAACAAACTTAACGATAATATTTGTATGATGTTAGGCGGAAGAGCGGCGGAAGAATTGGTAATTCAGGACGTATCTACCGGCGCAAGCAACGATATACAAAGAGCAAGCGCTTTGGCTCGTAGCATGGTAACCGAGTGGGGTATGAGCGAACTTGGCAACATATATTTAGGCGGAGACGAAGAAGTCTTTGTAGGCAAGAGTTTTGGCACTCACTCCAACATATCCAACAGCATGGCGGACAAAATCGACTCCGAGATCAAACGTATCATCGACGAGAACTATCAAAGAGCGTTGGATATACTTAGAAAGAAGAGAGACGTTATGGAAAAAATGGTAACCTTACTATTTGAAAAAGAGACCATTTTGAAAGACGAAGTCGACAAACTCTTTGAAACGCCGACAACCCCTCCCGACGTAGAAATAACCCCTGCGTTTTAATAATTAAGTATTTAAAGGCGTTGAACTTGACCGTTCAACGCTTTTTTTGATACGAAAAAAAACGAATAACCGACAACACGTAAACTCACGACAAACGAAATAACGAACGATTAAAAGAAAAGAACAAACGACTAAAAGCGACCAACAACTAAAAAGATAGAATATAAAGGTTGTAATAAAAAATATAGAATAAAAAGGATAAAAAACCGATAGGATAGTTACGATAGCAAAAAAAAGAAATAAAATAAAAAGAAATAAAATAAAGAAAGAGATTAAATAAAAAAGAGATAAAATAAAAAGATAAAATAAAAAGATAAAATAAAAAAAGAAATAAAAAAATGAAAAAAATCCGCAAAAAAAACAAAAAGTAAATTGCACGCAAACGTAATAAAATCAAACGTAAAGAAAATAAAAAATCAAAGAGCGATAATAATTGATATAAACGCTTGCAAATTGATTTTAAGTTTGATATAATAATGAAGATCGCGGGCCATTAACTCAGCTGGTAGAGTGTCTTCTTGACGTGGAGAAAGTCGGGGATTCGAGTTCCTCATGGCCCACCAAATCTCAAAACCTAACCACCTATTTGATACAAATAGGTGGTTATTTTATATACGGCACGAAGGATGCTTGCATACTAATCGGGACGGATATAAAATTCATTAAAGCCATTATATGGCTTTAATGGGGGGTTAGGTTTTGAGATTTGGTGGGGACGCCCCCCTGCACGCAAATAAGTCCGTTCTCTTCCTTGCCCACTCGTTTTCTCGTGGTCTTCGCTTCTCTAACGACTTCTTTGCTTTCCGTCAAAAATCCTGCTTTTTGACGGGTTTTTATTTGGATAAGATTACATTGAACGTCAACGAAGTTGGCGTAAAATCCTTACCCTACCCTATTACTTACACCCAAACCCTTTTTAGCGAAATACTTTCTTAAAGTATTGAGCGAACAAAGCAAAACCATCCGCTTTTACTAAAAATTATGCTTGCATACTAATCGGGACGGATATAAAATTCATTAAAGCCATTATATGGCTTTAATGGGGGGTTAGGTTTTGAGATTTGGTGGGGACTCCCCCTGCACGCAAATAAGTCCGTTCTCTTCCTTGCCCACTCGTTTTCTCGTGGTCTTCGCTTCTCTAACGACTTCTTTGCTTTCCGTCAAAAATCTTGATTTTTGACGGATTTTTATTTGGATAAATTACATTGAACGTCAACGAAGTTGGGTAGAATCCTTACCCTACCCTATTACCTGCACCCAAACCCTTTTTAGCGAAATACTTTCTTAAAGTATTGAGCGAACAACGCAAAACCATTCGCTTTATTCTCCATCACCATAAACCATCTTTTTTTTCAACAAGAATGCAATAACAACATTTGACGGTTGATTTTATCCAAAGTAGACTTGTTTTTAACAAGGCTACGACGATAAAATGGGGGTTTTTAACAAGGATAAACTTTATTTTAAAAAGATGTTTCGACTTCGCTCAACATGACAACTTACTAATTGAATTATAAATCATCTTGAACGAATAAAACAAATTAGTTGTTATGATATGATACCGTTACGTCTTCCTGAGCTTGTCGAAGGATCTTTATCCCAATCTTCTCGTCTTTTTAACTGCTGTTTAGCCAATTACGTTTTGATAGAATAGTATCAAAACGCAAAGGAGAATAACCAAATGAAAACAAATGATTGGTTTGAATATTGGCTTTTAAGGATAAAAAACCGTGTAAAAACTCAAACATACGAAAAATACGCTAAAACGATACGATTATATATTAAACCCTTTTTCGGCAACTCGTTACTTGCTCAAGTCGACGAGAAGGCACTACTCGACTTGATAACCGAATTGAAAGAAAACAATCTTTCGGCAAGCACGATAAACTGCGTTATCACTATCTTAAAGTCGGAATTATACAATGCAGTAGAACAAGGACAAATAGAAAAAAATCCTTGCGACAAACTCAAAAGGATATACGCTCAAGAGTTTTCTTCGGACGCTTTTACGATAACCGAGCAACGAAAAATCGAATTATATCTCGCCACCTGCAAAAATACAAAACTATTAGGCGTAAAGATATGTTTGTACTTAGGTTTGCGTATCGGCGAACTGTTGGCTTTAACTTGGTCGGACGTGGATTTTAACGAAAAAACTATCACAGTATCTAAAACGATAGATGAAAAAAGTAACGTTTACACACCAAAAACCCAAGCGGGGATAAGAAAACTACCAATACCCGCAATACTCGTCACCGACTTGAAGACACTTAGAAAAACGTCCACTACTTACGTAATAGAAACCGACGGTCACTACACAAACCCGAGAGTATTGCGAGACTCTTACTATCGCATGCTCAAAAGACTCGAAGTCAGAAAACTCAAATTTCATTCACTTCGTCATACCTTTGCCACACGAGCTATAGAGTGCGGAATAGACGTCAAAACTCTCTCGTCTATTTTAGGTCATGCAAGTATAACCATCACTCTTAACCGCTACGCACACACTCAAATGGAACAAAAACGGAAGGCCCTAAACCGCCTTTCAAGACTGAATAACGGCAAATAAAAAATATCCGGGAATATTATATTCTCGGATAAACTTTTTTGGTTTATTGCATAAATATATGTATTACTAATAAGGAATCATTAAACTATAAATAATTATTTACTATATAGTTATTGACATTTTTTATAAAATGGCGTAAAATACATATAAAGTTAACGAAAAATATCCGAGAATATTATATTCCCGGATTATTTTACTTGGATTGCACTTTATAGAAATATAATCTAAATTATAAAAACATCAAAATGATACGGAGAGAAATATGGTCTATAGATGTAAAATGTGTGGCGGTGACCTAAATATAAAAGAAGGTTTGACAACAGTTAAATGTGAATACTGCGGTAACGTCAACACAATACCCGTAACAAAAGACGACGATTTATCAAAACTGTTCGACAGGGCAAACGAATTACGGCGCAGATGTGATTTTGATCTTGCGGAAAGAACTTATAATAAGATAATCGAAAGCGGTTGCGACGACGCCGAGGCTTATTGGGGATTGGTACTCTCTCGTTTTGGTATTGAATACGTAGACGATCCCGCGACGGGTAAAAAAATACCGACTTGCCATAGAGCGCAGTACGAAGCGGTAAGCGCCGATTATAACTATCAACAAGCGCTCGAACGTGCTGACGTGCTTCAACGCCCGATTTACGAAGAAGAAGCAAGAATAATCGACTCTATACAAAAAGAAATATTGGCTATCTCTCAAAAAGAAGAACCTTTCGACGTTTTTATTTGTTATAAAGAAACAGATTTTAACGGCAAGCGAACGCCCGATAGCGTTATCGCCAACGATATTTACTATCAATTAACGCAAGAAGGTTACAAAGTTTTCTACGCAGCCATTACGCTCGAGGACAAACTCGGTCAAGATTACGAGCCAATTATTTTTGCCGCCTTGAATTCCGCAAAAGTCATGTTGGCAATAGGTACTCGCCCCGAATACTTTAAAGCAGTATGGGTCAAGAACGAGTGGTCGAGATATTTGAAAATAATCAAAAAAGATCGCACTAAACGTTTATTCCCGTGTTATAAGGATATGGATCCTTACGAATTGCCCGAAGATTTCGCACACCTTCAAGCGCAAGATATGGGGAAAATAGGCTTTATCAACGATATCGTTAGGGGTATCGAAAAGGTAATACCACGCAAAAGCAGTTTACCGACCGCTACCGCACAAAACGTCATTACACAAACTAAAGCGACCGTCGATAATTCGATAGCCCCGTTATTAAAAAGAGCGTTCTTGTTTTTAGAAGACAAACAATTTAATTTAGCCGACGAATACTTCGAAAAAGTATTGGACAAAGAACCCGAAAACGCTTTGGCTTATCTCGGCAAATTGATGATAGACCTAAAAGTCACTTTACGTTCAAAACTCGGAGAACTGTCCGAGACCTTTTTAGGAAACAATAACTATAAAAAAGCTTATCGTTTTGCCGATCCATCTCTTAAATCGGAATTGGACGGCTACGTTGAAAAGATAGAAAATCGTATAAAAGAAAAGAAACTCGACGAAGACTATCTTGCCGCCGTCAAGTATTTTGCCAATTCAATAACCATTAATGATTACGAAACCGCTAAGAAGAAGTTTTCAGATCTCGGTAATTGGAAAGATTCGGTTGCAAAAGCCAAACTTTGTTTTGAAAAAGCGCAAGAATTAAAAGCCAAAGCCGAAGAGAAAAGAAAAAACGATATATACGCAAAAGCACGTGATCTACTCAAATCGGGCGATCCTAATAAAATCAACGACGCACAACCGTTATTGAAATCTATTATAGATTACAAAGATTGCAGCAGTCTGATAGATACCATTCCCGACTTAATCAACACAGCGAAAACTGACAATATTTATAATGAAGCGCTGTCAAAATTACAAAAAGATAATATCGATTTAGTAAAAGCTGCGCTCAATGGATTCAAGACAATTCCCACTTGGCGAGACTCCGAGCAGAAAATACAAGAATGCTTGGCAAAAATCGAAGAACTCGAAATAAAAGCACAAAAAGAAAAGGAAGAGCGCGAACGTTTTGAGCGCGAAAAAGCGATAGCCAAAGCCAAACGACAAAAAGCCTTTAAAAAGGCGCTCGTTATATCGGCGATAGTCTCCGTAGTTATTATTGCTCTTGTATTAACGCTCACTTTATACGTTATCCCCACGTCAAAAATGAAGAAAGCGGACACGCTTACAAACGAAGGCAAGTATGAAGAAGCGGCTGCGATCTACGGAAATATATCTAATTTTGGTTCGGTGTCGCAAAAGTTGATGGTCATCGAAGCAGTTAGCGAAGTCGAAAACATTAACGATGGCAATTACAATGAAAGCATAACTAAAATGCTTGAAAACGGTGCGAAGGTAACCATCGACTATTCCTTGGACGGCGGGGAATTTTCGGATGCGCCAACTGTTTCCGTTATCTACGAAAATGGCGTCGCTTTTGCGGAAGAAAACGTTACAAGTTACAGTTACGATAGTGCGTCGTCTTTCAAGGGATTAATTACCCCTGGGCGCAACGGATATAATTTTGTAAGATGGGATCTAGCGGGTACTTCTATTTCTTTTTCCGCCAAAACCAACGACGTAAAGCTCAAATTCATCGCTCTTTGGCAAACCAAACAATATTCGATATCGTACATACTTGATGGTGGTATTTTTGATAGCACCGCAACTACAGCGTATGATCCCGAAGACGATGACATCCATCTTCTTACACCTTCTCGTATAGGTTACACGTTTTTAGGTTGGAGCGAAGGTGAAGGTGAGCCCAAACTCGAATATACTATCGCAAAAGGGTCATACGGCAATAAGACGTTTAACGCACATTGGCAAGCAAACGAATATACGATTTCGTTTGACGCAAAGGGGGGAATTTTAGAAAACACGACGATATCCGTAACGTACGATCAAAATTACATATTACCCATTCCCATGCGTCAAGGATATGATTTTATAGGCTGGTATAATGGTAAAAACAAAATTGCGGATGGCGTTTGGAATACTGTCGAGAATATTAATTTAACTGCAAAATGGACCATCATTGACTACTCTATAACCTACGTATTAGATGGCGGTAAGAATAATTCTTCTAACCCGAAATCTTACACTATAATATCAAACGACATAATTCTAAAAGATGCTATGCGCGACGGATATACTTTCGAAGGTTGGTTTTTAGACGAGCATTATACGGAATCTAAAAAGAAAATAACGAAAGGATCTGTCGGTCAAGTCACTTTATATGCAAAATGGTCTCTTGTTAAGTATTCCATATCCTACCAAACGGGCGACGTAGATAATAGTCCCGAGAACCCCACCGAGTATTATATTACGTCCAACGATATCACTCTTTTGGACTTGGACGACTTAGATTATTATACGTTTGACGGTTGGTACGTTAATGAACAATATGACAAACAAATAACGACTATTACAAGCGGTTCGTTTGGAAATCTCGAACTATTTGCTAAATGGATGCCAAAAGAGTTTGCTATTATCTACAATTTAGACGGTGGTATAAATAGCGATCTTAATCCGGTTTCGTACAACGTAGAAAGTGATGAAATAACATTGTCAGAGCCTTCCCGTAACGGATATAAGTTTGAAGGTTGGTTTGTTAATGAACAATTAACCGAATCTATTACCACTATTCAAACGAGCGAGCCGAAACCTATTACTTTGTTTGCAAAATGGTCTCTTGTTAAGTATACCATCACTTATTATTTAAACGGCGGAACTAACGACGATGATAATCCTACCGAGTATTACGTTACCACAAACGATATATTATTAAAAGCCCCTACAAAACGTGGTTACAATTTTGTAGGTTGGTACGTTGATGATGACTTCAAATCAGCCATTGAAGTTATAAACAAAGGCACCTATCAAAACTTAAGCGTTTACGCAAAATGGGATATTATTACTTACAAAATAACGTACGATCTTGTTGGCGGGACTAATAATAAAAACAATCTTTCTTCATATACAGTTGAGTCAAAAGATATAGTATTTGAAAATCCTTTTAGGATCGGTTACACCTTCTTAAATTGGACTGATGATAAAAAAGAGCCAATCGAAAAAATACAATCCGAAAGCATAGGTGACCTAACTATAACAGCAAACTGGCAAGCTAAAACGTATACCGTAAAGTTTATGCCAAACGGTGGAGAAGTAGACCCTAACACAAAAATGGCAACTTACGACGCCGACTTTGAAGCGCCTATTCCTTCACGCATAGGATACGATTTTGAATATTGGACGCTAAATGGAGTGAAATACCAAAACGGCAAATGGACGCTTGATAGCGAAGCAACAATGACTGCAGTCTGGACTGCTCGCAACGATACGAGATACAAAGTCAATCATTATCTTCAAAACGCCGACGATGATGAGTATACGTTAGATAAAACAGATAATTTACAAGGAACTAGCGACTCAATCGTAACTCTTGATAGAGCATCGTATACCGGATTTATAATGCCTAACTCTCAAAAAGGTACGATAGCAGCAGACGGGACGGCTGAATACTCATATTACTACAATAGATTAACTTATACTATCACTTACGTTGCAAACGGTGGCACTTGTGAGAACAGTCAAACTTATAAATATGAACAGACCATAGCAACACCTACGCCCACAAGAGAAGAGTATACGTTTGGCGGCTGGTTTACCGAGCCGACGTTAGAAAATGAAAATATAACAGTCAAAATGCCTTTGCAAACTATAACTTTATATGCTTATTGGACCGAAGAAAATAAGCCTACTGATTTTGACTATTCGATTTCAAACAACGGCGTAACAATTAAAGCATATATCGGCTCGTCAGAGACTATGAATATCCCCGAATACGTTAACGGAATTGCCGTAACCGAAATAACCGAGTCGGCATTTGCAAACAACACCGTAATTCAAAATGCTGTCTTGCCTACTAACGTTACTTCAATTCCGAATAGAGCGTTCTATCAGTGTGTAAATCTTGAAAACGTCCATCTCTCGGAAATGACGGTTACTATCAGCAATTATGCCTTTGCCGAATGCATAAATATATCAAAATTAAATAATACCGTTGCGGGTAAACTATCGATACCTGAAAATGTAACGAGTATAGGCGAATATGCTTTCCAAAGTCTCGGTGCCGTAAAAGAAGTCGTTATACCGAATAGCGTTAATAATATAGGCAACTTATCGTTTAAAAACTGCGATAGTATCGAATCGATAACAGCACCTTTTGTAGGAAAAACTATATCTTCCGGCACGATTAGTAGCGTTTACACAACTACTATTCTTAAAACAGTAACGATTACTATACAGACCGAAATTCCAAATGATGCATTTAGTAATATAACGACGCTTGAAATTGTAACAATACCTGCGGAAACAACAATAATAGGTTCTTCGGCATTTTATGGCTGCGTTTCTTTAAAGAAACTAAATTGTGAAGTAGAAGGCATATTTAACCTGCCTTCAACTATTACCGAGATACAGTCTTACGCCTTTTATAACTGCGAGAGTTTAGAAAACATTGAGATACCGCATATTGTATCAGTAATAGGCTCAAGTGCATTTGAGGGTTGCATATCGTTGATCGAATGTGTAATGCCCGATGATTCGAATATAGATATTATTGCATCATCATTGTTTAAGGGTTGTATTTCATTAACAACAATAAATATACCCGACGTAAGCACTATAAGTGATTACGCATTTAGTGGTTGTAGGTCTATTACAAAAATAAACAGTGCCGTAGAAGGCGAACTCATTATCCCCGATAGCGTACAAACGATCGGTGTTTACGCATTTGATAACCTTGAGTTGATAACTAAAATTATTGTACCTGAAGGGGTAATTAGTATTGGGGCAGGTTCATTTAAAGGGTGCAATGCATTGCAGGAAATCACACTTCCATTTGTAGGGATTAACGAGCAATCAACCATAGTTGGTAATAAAGATCATGTATTTGGTATTATTTTTGGGTATGAAATCCAGTATAATTCCAATCGTATAGAATTTAATAATTATGCTCTAGCGCAAGGTACGTTTTATCCTTATAGACATGACGGCTATTCTTCAGATATAGGATTCCCTGCTAATACAGTTGGTCAATGTAGTTATTACTATTTTAAACAAGGACAATTTGGTGGTACGTCAGTAAAATCGACAGCATATTTGGGTTATTATATACCTACAACGTTGAAAAAAGTTACAATAACTAAAGGAACTGCTATTCATGCCGGTGCCTTTTATAACTGTGATTTCATTGAAGAGATTACTTTGCCAATCGATACGTTAAATATAGGAGAAAATGCATTTGTTAATTGCAACGCAACTGTCAATTATAATTACATCTCATCAACAAGTGCCAAATGGTATGGTGATATAGCCGACAGCTTCCATGGCGGTGACGGAACTGAAGATGATCCCTATCAAATATACAAAGCGTCGGAATTGGCTTACCTAACGTCAATCGTGAATGGTGGAAATAATTGCGAAGGCGTATTCTTCAAATTAACTGCCAACATTGATTTAGGAAACGAAAAATGGACGCCTATCGGAACGAAAATAAATCAATTTAAAGGCTCATTTGACGGGAATGGTAAGTCTATAATCAGATTGAACGTTAACGGGAGCGATATGTATAGCGGATTATTTGGATATTCGAGCGGATATATACATAACGTCGGTATAATCAATAGTTCTATCACAGTAAACTCTACTTCGGGTATTATTTACGTTGGCAGTCTTGTCGGCTACTTAACGGGTAGAATACAAAACTGTTATTCAACAGTTCCTACAAATGCAACCGCAAACAGCACCGCTTACGGCGGTGGTTTGGTTGGTTACGTTGATACTACCGGTATAGTGTGCAATTCCTACGCGTCGGGTGCCGTTACTGTCACGAGCAACAGCGGTTTCTCTTATGCAGGCGGACTTGTGGGCTATAACAAAGGAACGCTACAAGGCAGCATCGCCTACGGCAACGTAACAAGCAAAGGATCCGGTGATAATTACTGCAAAAACGGCGGATTGGTCGGCGATAATCAAGGAACGATAACCGATTGCTTTAGATCCGCCGATCAAATCATTCTCAAAAACACCACTGAATCCGCTAATAACGATTTCGGCACAGTTGCGGACGAAGAAACGCTCGCAACTTACCGAGAAGAGAATTGGTAAAAAAACAACTAATACAATATAAAACTTCTATTATGGTAGTATTTTTATATAATAACATACTTATCTTGGAGAATTAGATGATGTCAATAATAAAATGTCCAGTCTGTAAAGAACAAATGAAATTGATTCGTAATGATAGATGGAATAGAGAAACAAGCAATTTCGATATTCAGTGTTATGAGTGTCCTAATTGCTATACTACAGCTATTTGTAAGAAAGGTATCCTATATTATTATAACAAAGAAGGTCGTCCCCTTATGAGCGGGGAATAGCTTTATTAAACATAACAATTATTAATTGCAACAAAAAATACAAATATAAAGGAGGATTTCCTTATGAATAAGTTTTTATCGGAATTAGAAAAAAAGGGATTATTAAAAAACTTGGTTGAAATAATAGACTGGCTTTTTGATGATCATAAATTTGATAATTATACAAGTGATAACAAAAAGAAACTTACTAATAGAATAAAGAAACTTCCTGGTTTAACTAAGGAATCGTATATTTGTGATAGTAAAAAGCATCTTGTTTTCCCAAGTAATTCAAAAAAGAGTATTACCATTATTATTTCTCAAGGCAATTCCCAATCAGAAGATTTAATAAGACATCTTAGAAACGGCATAGCCCATGGTCATGCAAAATGTTTAGCTATAAAAGGAATTGATTATATTGAGATTAAAGATTTTGGCAAGTCAAAAGAGTCAAAAGAAAATGATTATACCAATCAATCTGCATACATATTATTGCCATTAGATTACCTTTCTAAAATATATACATTCTTCACAGAAATAAAAAATGAGAAGAAGAACCATTGAAACTACTAAAAAAAAATAATTAATAAAGATTTTCCAAAGGAGACCAATAACATGGCAAAGATAATTTTAGTAAAGTGCCCTAGCTGCGGAACGTATAACGAAGTAAAGCAAAGATTTCTTTCTCATAACGTTATTAGATGCAAATGCGGTAGCCGTATAAACATAATGGAAGAAACTATGCAAGCCAAGGAATGTGATTATTGCGGTAATACGGTTTTTGTAAATACAACAGATTATACTGCAAAATGTCCTATCTGCGGGAAGCCTATCAATAAGAAAGAAGACCTTATATCAAGCATAGATATACATTGTCCCGAATGCAACGCTGCGTTTACTGTAAATAAAAATGCTACCGTAGCGACTTGCCCGATGTGTAACGTAAAGTTCGAATTGCAAGAGTATTTGAAAAAACAGCAATCTCGCAAAGAAACGGGCGCTATGCTAATAAAATACGATGGTGGCAACAACGTATTCGTGTGGAAACACCCCATCGAAAACTTCAATTTTGGCTCCCAACTCGTCGTAGGAGAATCTCAAGAAGCAATACTTTTCAAAGACGGAAAAGCATGGGCGTCTTTTGACGCGGGCAGATATACTTTGGATATTAAAACGTTACCTGATTTAGAACAAGCTTTCGCAATAGACGAAAGATCGGACGTTGCAGTAAGGACGGAGATATATTTCATCAATAAAGTAACCCAAATGAATTTGAAATGGGGCACCGATACTAAAATACGATTACTCGATCCCGAATCCAATATATATATGGAATTGGGTGCTTTTGGAACTTTTAATATGAAAGTTACCGATGGTAAAAAACTACTCGTAAAACTCGTAGGCACAGAAAAAACTTTTGGAGTGGATAGCGTTATGGGGGTAAACGGATTTAGTTCCGAATACGTGGCGGGACAGTTCAAAACGTTGGTTATGAACAAAGTCAAATCCAATCTATCCCGTATTATCATAAACAGCAAAATTAGCGTGATAACAATAGACCAATACTTGGATTTGATTTCGGATAAATTGCGTGTTGAGATAAACGACGTTTTAGGTGATTACGGGTTGTTTATGCCCGAGTTTTACATAACAAACGTACTTTTCCCCGAAGAAGATCCAAACTTTAAGCGTCTTAAACAGCAGTATGCTGAACGTACGTTGAGAGTTCGCGAAGAAGAGATCAAGGCGGCGGAAGCCAAAGCCAAAGGTGAGCGCATGACGATAGAACATGAGATACAAGCCAAGTTGAACGTAGTAGACGCCAAACGTGATGCCGATACTACAATTATAAGAGCCAATGCCGAAGCGGAAGCGTTAAAAATAACAGCCGACGCTATGACTACCGCATATAAGAATCAAGCTAGAGCCGAAGCCGATGAAATGAAAGCGAAAGATTATACCTATCAAGACGAAACGACAAGGATCATCGGACAAGAAGCATTAAACGGCAATACTTCCGGAATAATTGCCGATACAATAGGTTTAGGTGTAACCTTGGGTGCAGTCAATGCCGCCGCAAATATAGCCGAATCGATTGTCAACCCGATATCTTCGACCAACACTTGGCGTTGTTCTTCTTGCGGTAAAACGGGTATAACGTCAAAATTCTGTCCCGACTGCGGTAAGGCAAAACCCGAGACCCCATCTACTTGGACCTGTAAAAAATGTGGCAAAACCGGAATAACTTCCCGTTTCTGCCCCGATTGCGGAAAAGAGAGAAGTTAAACTTATAAATTTTTAATAAACAAACAGAGACTTTTCCATAATTCGTCATTCTGAACGAAGGTCGAAGACCGCAGTCGAAGTATCTCATCAATGACGATAAAATGAGAGTTTTTACAAAATTAAGAGTTTGCTCTTAGTGGTTCGTCATACTGAGCGAAGGTCAAAGACCGCAGTCGAAGTATCTATTATAATCAAGGAAAAAGATGTTTCGACTACGCTCAACATGACAAATTACCAATTGAATTATAAAACATCTTGATCGAATAAAACGAATTAGTTGTTATGATATAATACCGTTACGTCACCCTGAGCATAGTCGAAGGGTCTTTTTCCATATAAATAAAAAACCGTCAAAAATCCAAGAAGATTTTTGACGGAAAGGATATAGATCCTTCGACTGCACTCAGGATAACATAAAAATACAAATCCTTTTCGTTTTGTTATTTTAAATAGTTTTATTACTTAACTATTATATTAAGCAATCTGCCTTTGATGTATATTACTTTGACTATTCTGTCTTTGGTTATACCGAGTTCGGGTTTGGCAAGTGCCAAGTCGACGGCGTCTTCTTGAGTTGCGGAAGAGGGGATATTGACTCTTGCACGGATCTTGCTATTGATTTGTATAACGATCTCGACTTCGTCTTTGACAAGTTTTGCTTGGTCGTATTTAGGCCAACTTGCTTGACTGAACTTGGGTGCAAAACCGCAAATTTCCCACAATTCTTCGGTGATATGAGGGGCAAAAGGATTTAACAAGATTATCAAAGTGCGGAAGTCTCCGCGAGAGATCTTGCCCGCTTTTTGCATTTCGTTTACCGCACTCATCAAAGCCGCGATAGCGGTATTAAATTTGCAATTGTCTATATCTTCGGAAACCTTTTTGATGGTGGAATGTATGGTATATTCCATTTCCTTGGATATTTCTTCTTGATCGGTCAAGGTGTCTTGCAACGCCCAAACCCTATTAAGGAACTTATTACAACCTTTGGTACCGTTGTCGTCCCAACTGCAAGTAGCAAAATAGTCCCCGATAAAGGCTTCCCAAAGTCTCAAACTGTCCGCGCCATACTCGGCGATGACTTCTCTCGGATCGATAACGTTGCCCAAAGATTTACTCATTTTTACGCCGTTAGAACCTAATATTATGCCTTGCGAAACTCTTGACATAAACGGCTCGTTTACGGGGGAAATACCTATATCATAGAAGAATTTATTCCAAAATCTTGCGTAAAGCAAGTGTCTATTGGTATGCTCGTTGCCACCGTTATAGAGATTTATCGGCAACCACGCTTTTAGAGCGTCGTATGACGCAAACTCTTTATCGTTATGAGGGTCGCAATAGCGCATATAATACCAACTGCTACCCGCCCAGCCCGGCATAGTATCGGTTTCTCTTTTAGCCGGTCCACCGCAACAAGGACAAGTAACGTTTACCCACTCGTCTATGACGGACAAGGGGCTTTCGCCGTCGGCGGTAGGCTCGTAACTGTCGACGTTGGGAAGAGTAACGGGAAGTTGATCTTCGGGTACGGGTACCCAACCGCATTTGTCGCATTTTATCATAGGTATCGGCTCGCCCCAATAACGTTGACGAGAGAATATCCAGTCTCTCATACGGAAGTTAAGCACTTTCTTTGCGATACCTTGTTTTACCAATTTTGCGGTTATGGCTTCCTTTGCTTCTTCGACCGTTAGTCCGGTAAACTCGGCGCTATTCAACAATTTACAGCCTTTGCCGAGATAGTCGTATTTTTCAAAGGCTTTTTGAGATATGTCCCCGCCTTCTATAACTTCGATCATATCTATACCGTGCGCTTTTGCGTACTCGTAGTCTCTTTGGTCGTGTGCGGGTACAGCCATTACAGCGCCCGTGCCGTAGCCTGCCAAAACGAAATCGCCTATATACAAAGGCACTTCCTTACCGTTTACGGGATTTATACAAGTCAAACCCTTTAAAGGACAACCCGTCTTCTCTTTGACCATTTCGGTACGTTCAAACTCGCTCTTTTTGCGAGATTTAGCGATGTAATCTTCGACTTCCGCACGGTTTTCAACCTTGTCGAGCAAATTCTTTACAATTTCGCTCTCGGGCGCTAAAACCATAAAGGTGATACCGTAAATAGTTTCGATACAAGTAGTAAATATCTCGAACTCGCCGCCTTGAACTATTTTGAATTTGACTTGGACGCCTTCGCTTTTGCCGATCCAGTTTCTTTGACCCTTTTTGATATGGTCCATATAATTGGTTTCGTCAAGGTCTCTATCCAATCTTTCGGCGTACTCGGTCATTTTTAAGACCCATTGCGCTTTGGGTTTTTGCGTGGTTTCGGCGCCGCATTGACAACATTTGCCGTCTTCTATTTCTTCGTTAGCCAAAACACCGCAGTTAGGACACCAATTTATAGTGGTAGTGCGTTTTTCGGCAAGCCCGTGTTTGTAGAATTGCAAAAAGAGCCATTGTGTCCACTTATAATAGGAAGGGTCGCAAGTGCTTATTTCTCTCGACCAGTCAAAAGACAAACCTACGGTTTTAAGTTGGGACTTAAACGTAGCGATATTTCTCGCGACGATCTCTTGGGGCAATTTCTTTTCTCTTATTGCCGTGCGCTCGGCTTCCAAACCGAAAGCGTCACAACCCATAGGGAAAAGTACGTTTTTACCTTCGAGTCTCTTCTTTCTCGCCACCGCGTCCATAGAAGCGTAACTGCGGATATGACCCGTATGAAGTCCCTTTCCGCTTGGATAAGGGAACTCTATCAAAACGTAATAGTTTTCTTTACCGGGGACGTGATTTGCAACTTCAAATCTCTTTTCGTCTTCCCAATTTTGTTGCCATTTGGCTTCTATTGCTCTAAAATCGTATTCTTTCATAATCTACCTACTTATTGATCGCTATCTCGATCTTAACTTGCGATCCGCTCAAATCAACGTCTTTAACAAAAGGATAGTCGCCGTCGGCTCCTATCGATACAGCCAAAGTTTCACTCATTATATTATCTTTGAAAGCGTCGAGAACTTCGTCTACGCCGTCGCCCGTTATTCTCAAACGGATCCTATCGCTTATATTAAAGTCAAACTCTTTTCTTGCGACTTGTATCGCTCTGACAAGTTCACGATAAGCGCCTTCGATCGCCAAACTTTCGTCGATCTCTACGTCCAAAACTACGGTGTTATTGCCTTCGACGACAACTGCGTATTCGGGACGCGGGGACAATTTGAGTTCCAAAATATCTACGGGTAGATCGCCAAAACCTTGGATATTTACCTTTTCGCCTTGTTTGAACTCGCTAACGTAACGAGCGGTCTCTTCGGGAGTGGCGTTAAGCAAAGTGTTTTTGAGTTCGTTTACTCTCGCTTTCAAAACCGCGCCCGCTTTACGGAAGTTGACAACCAAAGAAGATACGTTGAACTTGTCGTCGCGATCGACCTTCTCGATTTCTTTTACGTTCAATTCGCTCTTTATTTGATCCGCCATTAAGTCGGAAGAAGCAACGAATTCGGGACTGCCCTTTACGAACAACTTTTTAAGGGGTTGTTTGATCTTTATCTTATTTTCGTTTCTTATTTTCAAGCCCAAATAGATGATTTGACGAGCGTTTTCGATAGCCGTAAGCAAGTCGTTATCATACTCTTCCACTTTTGGGAATACCGCCAAATGTACGCTCTCGGGGGCGTTCTTTTCCAACTCGACTACGGTGTTTTGCCAAATATATTCGGTCGTGAAAGGAATTATCGGCGCCATAACTTCGAGCATGGTCTTTATAGCGGTGTATAAGCAATAATAAGCGTTTAAGGTATCATCACCCGTTGACTTCCAAAATCTCGAACGGTTAGTACGAATATAGAAATTGGAAATATCGTCGGTCAAAGTTTCAAATTCGGATACTACTTTGTAATACTCGTTTGCTTCGTAAGCCTTTGTCGAAACGTCCACGAATTTACGAACTCTATTTAACAACCATCTGTCTATAACGTTCAAAGACGCTTCCGCGGGTTTATAACCGTCAAGTTCGGGTTTGTCCAAAACGGCGTAAGTGTTAAAGAATCCGTAAACGTTCCAAAACGCTATCATTTTGCGTTTTGCTTCGGTTATAAGCCCGTCGCCGAAACGCATATCGCTCGTAGGATTTGCGGCTGCATACAAGTATCTGACAGGGTCTGCGCCGAAACGGTCGCAAACTGCGGTACAGTCAAGGTTGTTACCGCCACTCTTATGGAATTCCCCGCCGTTTTCGTCAAGAACGTATTGATAGGTAACTATCTTTTTATAAGGCGCTTTACCCGTCAAGGTAACGCTCATAACGAGCATAGAATAGAACCATAATTTGATTTGCTCTATCATCTCGCAAACGTAATCCGAAGGGAAGTTGTTTTTAAAATATTCGGGATCGTCAAAATAGCCTTTCGTAGAGAACGGCGTGATACCCGCGTCCAACCAGCAGTCGCCGACTTCGGGTATTCTCTTAACTTCCGCTCCGCAGTCGCAACGTATAGTTATATCGTCTATCCACGGACGGTGGATATTGGGCAATTTGTCTATCAAAGAAGGATCGACCGCCTTTTCTCTCAACTCGTCCAACGATCCGATAACGTGTCTTTTACCACACTTGGGACAAATATAGAAAGGAATAGGCAAACCGTAAAAACGGCTACGAGAAATATTCCAGTCTCCCATATTGTTGAGCCAGTCCAACATTCTCTTTTTAGCAAACTCGGGTTTAAATTCCACTTCGTCGATAGCCTTGGTAAGTTGCGGTCTTAACGCTTGCATATCTATATACCAAGTGTCGATGAGTTTATAAACCAAGTCGGTTTTACAACGCCAACAGTAAGGATAACTGTGTTTATATTTGTGCGAGTACAAAAGTTTGCCGTCGCGGGATAATCTATCTATGATCTTGTCTACCAACGGAGGTCTTCTCTCGCCTTGCTTTTCGCCGTATTCGGTGGAAGCGTAGCCCGAGAACTCGCCAAAGTTATCCAAGATATTGCCCGCGTCGTTTATCGGACAAATTTGCGGTAAATTGTGGCGTAACCCCAAATCGAAGTCTTCTGCGCCGCAACCGGGTGCAATATGGACTACGCAACTGCCTTCGCCCGCTTCAACGGCTTCCCAAGGGTAAATTTTGTGAACGAATTGTTGTTCGGGAAGTTCGGGGAAACAAGTTTCGTATTCCAAACCGACAAGCTTATCACCTTTAAATTCGTCAAGAATTTCAACTTCGCCTTTTAATACTTTCAATGAATCCTTACCAAGCACTAACGTTTCGCCGTTATTGTTGACTTTGACGTAAACCAATTCGGGATTAACAGCCAAAGCGACGTTTGCGGTCAAAGTCCAAGGCGTGGTCGTCCATGCGACCATTTTAAAATCTTGACCACTAACCGGCAACTTTATAAACAAGGCGTTATGGATAACGTCTTTGTAACTACCCGACATTTCGTGTTCGGAAATACTCGTTCCGCAACGGGGACACCAAACCATGGGACGTTTTTTGCGAACTATATAACCTTTTTGGTCGCAAACCTTCAAAAATGCCCAAATGGAAGTAATGTTTTTGTCGGTATTGGTAAAGTAACTGTGATCCCAGTCCATAAATTGACCGATACGTTTACTTTGCTCGGTTATCTCACCCGCAAAAAAGTCTACCCTTTCCATACATTTACGAGTAAACTTGTCCATACCGTACTTTAAGATCTCGGGTTTGCCGTTCAAACCGAGTTCCTTTTCTACGTTGACTTCTACCCACATGCCTTGAGCGTCAAAACCGTTTTGGTATTGACAACTTTTGCCTTGCATTGCGTTGTATTTAATGGTTATATCTTTTAGAGTACGTCCCCAAATATGGTGTATGCCTAAACGGTTATTTGCCGTAACGGGACCGTCAAGAAAACGGAATCTCGGACCGTTCTGGTTTTTAGCGACTATTTTCTTAAAAAGGTCCTTTTGTTCCCATTGTTTAAGTAGATCATGCTCGATATCAACGAAATTGGGCGACGAAGTTTCTTTTCTCATAAATTCTCCTTTTAGGTTTAGAATAAAATAATAGTTATATATAATTATGATAGATTTTTGTTGAATAGTCAAGCAAAAGCAAAGAAGTAGCAAAGAAGTAGCAAAGAAGTACGATAGCAAATAAGTACGGGCTTTTACTTGTTTGCTCTTATCGAGCAAACTGCGTTTTACGCCCGACTTCTTTGCTTCCATCAAAAATCTTTTTGGATTTTTGACGGGGTTTTAAAATGGATAACCTTTTTAAATAGATGTTTCGACTACGCTACGCTCGCTCAACATGAAGCACAAACGAAAGCGAAAATGCACTTGTATATTTTCGCCGAGTGCCGTGCGGTGAATTATAGCCGTATCCGAGAGGATACTCTTTTCGATAGAAAAGAATTGCAAAGCAATGGCTATAATTATTATTGTTGCATTTAGTAGGTCGTCATCCTGAGCGAAGTCGAAGGATCTATATCCAAATAAAAACCCCCATTCCCACGTCGGACGCCATTTTGTCGTCCTTTGGTGGCAATCAAGCCCCCTTTTTCGTCGCTTCGCGACAAGGGTGCAACCCCGCTTCGCTCGTTAGGACACGACTATAAGTCGTGGACTACGTCTTCGACGATATATGAGACAATCTGAGACAATCATTAAAAAACAGTGTGAACAGTTTCGCCTTGAAAGCGTAAGCGTTTACACCCTTTCGGATATTGTAATAGACGAAGGAAAGGGGGCTTGATTTTATCCAAAGTAGACTTGTTTACAAGGCTACGACGATAAAATGGGGGTTTTTAAAAAAAATGATTATGATTTATTATTTTTGTTTAGATTTTACAGTCCTTGTAAGATAAATTTGGTTTATTACAATAACAAAAGTATAAAAACCCCCTCTCCGCAGTCGTAGTCAATCAAAGATTGCCTACTTTGTGCGCAAATAAGCGCCAAATGATGTTATTGCATTCGCAATAACGTATTATCGAAACAATTCGATAATACCCTATTCTTCGAATAGACATTTGCCGTCCGCACTGCACTCGGCGAAAATATACAAGTGCATTTTAGCCTTCGTTTGTGCTCCCCCTTTCCTTCGACCGTAAACGGTCGAAAGGGTGCAAACGCTTTCGCTTTTAAGGATAAAAATGCGTTAGCAATGGCTATAATTATAGATAATACTTTCGTACTTTGTCCGTCGTCACGTCGAGCCTAGTCGAAACGTCTTTATCCTTATTAATTGGAAAAAGATTCTTCGACTGCGCTTCGCTTGCTCAGAATGACGATTATATAGGAAAGCACTCACTCTATCGTCATGTTGAGCAAGCGTAGCGCAGTCGAAACATCTATTTAACAAGGCTATCCTTGTTAAAACCCGTCAAAAATCCAAGAAGATTTTTGACGGAGACGAATAAGCTTTCCTTATTAAAAACCCGACAAAACGCTTGCGTTTTGGAGGAGACGAATAAGCCGTCCAATAAACGCAGGCTTTACGCTTGCGTGAAGACAAGTCAAAGGACGTGATTATGAGTCAGTCGCTTGCGTTAAGACAAGTCAAATGACGTGATTATGAGTCAGTCGTTTGCGTTAAGACAAGTCTTAAGAGATACTTATGAGTCGTTGAGCGTAGTCGAAACATCTATTTAATATATTATCCGAATAATTATCCTTTCAAAAAGAGTCCTTGCGGTAACTCACGCAAGGACTCTTTTATAATCATATTATTCGGTTATTTTACCGTCAATTCCCCGTTTTCGGCATCCAAAACAAGTACCGTATTTGGCGTAGGATTTGTTTTTAATATATATTTTGCTATAAGTGTATTTACGGTAGTTTCTATATATCTACGCATAGGTCTTGCGCCGTATTCGGGATTATAACCGTTTTGAATTATAACGTTTTCCGCAGCGTCGGTTATCCTTAACCCCAAAGGCTTTTCGGCAAGAGTCGCTTTTAAGGTATTTAACAATAACGTCGCTATATGCATTACGTTTTCTTTTGACAACGCATGGAAATAAATTATCTCGTCAAGTCTATTTATAAATTCGGGACGGAAAGTACGCCTTAAAAGTGCGTCCATTTGCTCTTTAACGTCGTCCCCGCCGTTTAGTATAACGTCCGAACCTAAATTTGACGTCATAATTATTATAGTATTTTTAAAGTCTACTACTTTGCCTTTACTGTCGGTTACTCTGCCGTCTTCCAATATTTGCAATAGTAAATTAAAAACGTCGGGGTGTGCTTTTTCTATTTCGTCAAACAAAACTACCGAATAAGGTTTACGCCTTACCGCTTCGGTAAGCATACCGCCTTCTTCGTATCCGACGTATCCGGGGGGCGCACCGATAAGACGAGATACCGAGAATTTTTCCATATACTCGCTCATGTCTATCCTAACTATATTTTTGTCGTTATCGAATAGAGCTCCGGCAAGTGCTTTTGCAAGTTCGGTCTTACCTACGCCGGTGGGTCCTAAAAACATAAAACTGCCTATGGGTTTGTTGGGATTTTGTATTCCCGCTCTCGCTCTTAAAATAGCGTCGGACACCGACTTGACCGCTTCTTGTTGCCCGATGACTCGTCTTGACAACTCTTCTTCGAGTTTTAAAACCTTTTCTCTTTCTCCTTCCATTAGTTTACTTACGGGGATACCCGTCCAACGAGATACGATACCCGCGATCTCGTCTTCGGTAACTTCTTGGTTAAGGATACGATTTCCGTTTTTGGCTTGCAACTCTTCGAGTTTAGCGTTTAAAGCGGGCAAATCTTTATAACGCAACCTTGCGACTTTTGCGTAATCCGCGTTAAGTTCGGCATTTTCTATTTGAGCATTTAACTTGTCTATCTCTATCTTTAACTCTTTTTCACGTTCTATTCCTTGCTTTTCTTCGTTCCATTTTGCTTTCATCTCTTCAAATTTGGACTGATTATCTGCAAGTTCTTGACGTAACTTTTCAAGCCTATTTTTAGATAACTCGTCTTTTTCTTTGGATAACGCCATTTCTTCGATTTGCTCTTGCATAATCTTACGAGATAGAGCGTCCATCGACGCGGGCATAGAATCTATCTCGGTACGGATCATTGCGCCCGCTTCGTCAATAAGATCTATGGCTTTATCGGGCAAGAATCTATCGGTTATATAACGGTTGCTTAAAGTAGCTGCCGCTATCAACGCTCTATCGTGTATACGTACGCCGTGGAATATCTCGTATCTTTCTTTTAAACCTCTTAAGATACTTATAGTATCTTCGACTGTCGGTTCGTTTACGGTAACGGGTTGAAATCTTCTCTCGAGTGCCGCGTCCTTTTCGATATACTTACGATATTCGTCTATGGTCGTCGCGCCTATACAGTGTAGCTCGCCTCTTGCCAAGAGCGGTTTTAAAAGGTTGCCCGCGTCCATAGCGCCGTCCGCTTTACCCGCTCCTACGACGGTGTGCAACTCGTCTATAAAGAGTATTATCTTGCCTTCGGCTTTTTTGATCTCGTTTAATACCGCTTTTAGTCTTTCTTCAAATTCGCCCCTATATTTTGCACCGGCTATCAAAGCGCCGAGATCGAGCGAATATAAAGTACGCCCTTTTAATCCTTCGGGGACGTCGCCTTTTATTATACGCACGGCTAAACCTTCGACGATAGCCGTTTTACCTACGCCCGGTTCACCTATCAAAACGGGGTTGTTTTTCGTTTTTCTTGACAATATTCTTATTACGTTTCTTATTTCTTCATCACGTCCGATGACGGGATCTATTTTATGTTCGGACGCTTTTGCCGTTAAATCTATACCGTATTTTTCCAATACGTTTTCTTGTTCGTTATTGGGTTCGTATTGCATAACTACCTCCTTTTGCTTATCAAATAATGACAATTTAGCAATATTATCGACAAACTGTTAGCACTCTAACCGCTTGTCTGCTAATATGATACGACTTATAGGGATTTTTGTCAACACTTTTAGAAAGATTTTTGCGAAAAGTTTTAAAATATTGGGGATAATGATTTAAAAGCATAAAAATAAGAGCCTTTCAGCTCTCATTATCTTTACTCTATAAATTGTAATTTATTATTTTGTTCATCATTTAATAAACGACTTGATTTCTTGCTCTAACAAACGAAATACATTTGCGACCAAATATCCATCCGCAATTGCATGATTCAAACGAACAGATACAGGCATAACAAGTCTACCATTTTCTTCTCTATATTTTCCCCAATTAATAATTGGTGCTAAAAACATATTAGCATCAGGCAACTCAATATTCAAAGAATCATAAGATAACCATGATATAAATGATGCATCAAACCAATTTGGATGATTTTCCATATCTAACAGATATTCGTTTGTTTTTTTCGCATCTTCTACATCTTTCAACGCATTAGCATAAAACCTTTCATAGTTCTCATCATATTTTGTATATACAGGAGTACAAGTTTCAGTTTCCTCATGGAATACATACTGAGTGGGATTAATCACATCATAACATATTAATTCATCTGTTTTCCAAAGATATCCCATCCTATAATCTTCACGAGAATTAAGAACTTTTGATAGTATGTAAAGAAAGTTAATATAGAATTTTGTTCCTTTCTCTTTAGAATAGTGAACAAGTTCACTAACATCGATTCTTGCAGTCATTGAAGTTGAACAATGACAATCCTCTGAAAAATGTCGAAATACTCCCTTTCTATAATATTTTTCTTTATCTATTACCTTGTAGTTCACAATAATTACCTCCCTTAGAAATTACTATTTATCTACCATCATATTGTAACATAAAAGGAGCAATTTTTTTTCATTTGCTCCCAAAATTTATTAATTTTTTTATCCACATATTTCAGTTCCATCTTTCAATTTAAATACATTAAGGCAAGTATAAAAGAAATACTTATGAGTCAAGGATAAAGATTCTTCGACGGCGCTTCGCTTACTCAGAATGACGAAATATACATAACTCTCAGCATTTTATCGTCATCCTGACAGAAGTGGAAGTATCTTTATCCGCATTAAAAACCCCCTCTCCGCAGTCGTAGTCAATCAAAGATTGCCTACTTTGTGCGCAGACAATCCCCCTTTCCTTCGTCTATTAAAATAGCCGAAAGGGTGCAAACGCTTACGCTTTCAAGGATAGAGATCCTTCGACTTCGCTTAGGATGACGAATTACCATGTGCAAATAAATTATAATTATAGCCATTGCTCTAAAAAGAGCAAACAACTAAAAGATCGCACTTTTTTAAGGCTATCCTTGTTAAAACCCGTCAAAAATCTAAAAAGATTTTTGACGGAAGCAAAGAAGTCGATCGTAAGACGCAGTTTGCTCTAAAAAGAGCGAACAAGTAAAAGATCGCACTTCTTTGCTGCAAACAAGTATAAGATCAGACTTCTTTGCTGCTTGACTATTTTTATCAATAAATGATATAATCAATTATCATAAACTTATCGTAAGTATACTTAAGCGTTTAAAACGTTTATAATTATCGTTACTTGCGTATTCAATTTGATTTTATCAAGGAGTTTTATGGACAAACTAAGTCAAGCAATTAAATTTGCAGTCGATCATCATCAAGGACAAATTCGCAAATTTACTAATGGTCCTTATATTTTACACCCGTTGGAAGCAATGATGATCGCTTCTACTATCACTAACGACGAAGACACGCTTTGCGCCGTAGTTTTGCACGACACTGTTGAAGACACCGACGCAACGATAGAAGATATTGAATTGAATTTTGGCAAAAGGATCAAAGATCTCGTCTCGCACGAGACCGAGAATAAATACGTGGGTATTGCTCCCGAAAATACTTGGCGTTTGAGAAAGGAAGAGACTTTATCCGCTCTCAAAAACACTCAAGATATATCGGTTAAGATCATGTGGCTTGCGGACAAACTCTCAAATATCCGTTCGATATATAAAGAATACCAAAAACGCGGGGAAGATATTTGGAATTCTTTTCATCAAAAAGACAAATCTCAACACGCTTGGTATTATAAGTCGGTAGCCGAAAACATATCCGAATTAAAAGATACCGACGCATATAAAGAATTTTTATCCATTTTGGAAAAAACATTTTAAAGGAAAAACTATGAACTATACTCTTAAAGAAAACGTTTTAACTATCAAACCCCAAGGTAGAATCGATTCTACAAACGCCGCCGACAAAGAAAAGGAAATTTTTGCTCTTTGTGAAGACAACGCCTTTGAAGATTTGATTTTGGATTTTGACGAGATCGAATATATCTCGTCGGCAGGATTGAGAGTTGTTTTGCGCCTACGCAAACGTTATCAAACTCTTAAAGTAATAAACGTTTCTTCGGACGTGTACGAGATTTTCGAGATGACGGGCTTTACCGAAATGATGCCGATAGAAAAAGGTTATCGCAAGTTATCCGTAGACGGTTGCGAAGTCATAGGCGTCGGCGCTAACGGAAAAGTTTACCGCATAAACGACGATACGATAGTAAAAGTATATCTTTCGCCCGATTCTTTAGACGACATAAAAAAAGAGCGTGAACTTGCCAAAAAGGCTTTCGTTTTAGGGATCCCTACCGCAATATCTTACGACGTTGCCAAAATCGGGGACGGTTACGGCTCAGTCTTTGAAATGTTAGACGCAAAATCTTTGGCGCAACTACTTGCTTTAAACCCCCAAAAAATAGACGACTACGTCGCATTATCCATCGATCTTCTCAAAAAGATACACGGCACCAAGGTTGAAAAAGGCGATATGCCCGATTTAAAAAAGGCCGTGGTAGATTGGGCGGAATTCGTTAAAGAGTATTTGCCCGCGGATATTGGAAACAAACTCGTTAAAATGGTAAAAGAGATACCCGACGACGAGCATATGCTTCATGGAGACTATTACGTAAGAAACGTAATGTTGCAAGGTGAAGAAGCAATGCTTATCGATATGGATACGTTAGGCGTTGGCAACTCGATAATAGAGTTTGGCTCTATGTTTAACGCTTATAAAGGCTTTGCTTCGTACGACGCAGAAAAATCTTCAAAATTCTTGGGATTTAGTTCCGAACTTGCTACCGAGTTTTGGGATAAGTCATTAAAACTATACTTTGGCGACTCCGAAAAAATAGCTATAGTCGAGAAAAAAGCGGCGATAATCGGGTACATGAGATTATTTAGACGTTTGATAAGGCGCGGTGGTTTGAACGATGCGGAAAGTCAAAAAGAACTTGCATTTTATAAAGAAAGACTTTGCGAATTGATACCTACCGTCGACGAACTTTGGATATAGAGTTGTTAATATTTGAATTACGATTTGATAAAAAAACTCTCGGCAAGAGAGTTTTTTTGTATAGGCATAAAGGGGAAAAGGGGTAAACGCTAAAGCGTATAAGGATATAGATACTTCGACGGGGTTACGCTTGCTCAGAAGGACGATTATATGAAAAGTACTCACTCTATCGTCATGTTGAGCGTAGTCGAAACATCTATTCAAATAAAAGTCTATCCTTGTTAAAAACCCCCATTTTATCGTCGTAGCCTTGTTAAAAACAAGTCTACTTTGGATAAAATCAAGCCCCCTTTCCTTCGTCTATTAAAATAGCCGAAAGGGTGCAAACGCTTACGCTTTTAAGGATAGAGATCCTTCGACTTCGCTCAGGATGAAGCACAAACGAAAGCGAAAATGCACTTGTATATTTTATTATATACTCGACAAAACGCTTTGCGTTTTGGAGAAGACGAATAAGGTCTCTAAAAAACGCAGTCCAAACACTTTTGTGTTGGGACAAGTCAAAAGAGATACTTATGAGTCGGCAGTGCGGTGAATTATAGCCGTATCCGTTAGGATACACTTTCCGATAGGAAAGAATTGCGATAGCAATAGCTATAATTATAATTGTTGCACGTATTAAAGGCTATCCGCTTTAAAAAAAACCGTCAAAAATCCAAAAAGATTTTTGACGGAGACGAATAAGCTTTCCTTATTAAAAACCCGACAAAACGCTTGCGTTTTGGAGGAGACGAATAAGTTCTCTAAAAAACGCAGTCCCTACGCTTTGCGTTGGGACAAGTCTAAAGAGATACTTATGAGTCGTGATTTACGCTTTCGTTTTCGATAGATTGATTAGAATCATTAACGATCACGTCTTCGTTTTGATAACTTTCTTGAACGTCTTCATTTTGGAAAAAGTCCGAGAAGATATCGTCAAAGTTAAACGAGTACGACGAGAAATGTCCGTGATGCGTATCGAAGAAATCAAAACCGAAGGGGTTGGGGAAATTATTCCAAATATCACCGAAATCGAATATATCATCGGTTTTTTCGGACGTGTAGTATATTGCGTTACCTTTTATCGTATAAACGGTGGACTCGGTATAGAAAGCTTCGCCCGTGGTATCGGTCATAATAAAGCAATACTCGTAATCACCGTCGCCTAATGCAACTTCGGATAAGATCAAGCCGTCTTGCGTTACGACGTAATCTTCGCCTTTTGTTTCGGATATGCTACCGTCTTCGGCATAAACGTAATATACGGGGGTGATAACGTCGCCGTTTTCCAAGTTAGTCATGGTCTTTGTTGCCGCGCCGCTTTCGGTAATACCGCCGTAAACGCCCAATACTTCATATTCGTGCGCGTCGGTAAGTCTTTTTATCTTTAACGTCATTCTCTCGCCGTTTACGTAAACGGGTGCGGAATAAAGAGCGTAAGTTTCGGTCTCTTCGGTAACTTCCAATGCGATAAGTTGTCCGTCGTTAATTGCCGTCCATTTACCTTGGAATTGATCGGTCATGATCCCAACGCCGTTTCTATAAGCCAAATTGACGTCGACGTCGCTACCTATCAATATTTTCGTACCGTCGGACAGTTGTTTAAATAAAGCGTAGTCTACCGTAACCAAGTAATTTAACGATTCACCCGTTATCTTGACGGTGTACGTACCGTTTTGATCGAGATAAGGATCGCCGACCAATTGGATAGTAACGTCCGAGTGATCGGGTTCGATAACGTTATACGTATTATTATCGCTTTCGGGAATATCGTTCCAATATGTAGAGAAACTATCTACGAGCGACCAAAAATCAAAATCGTTTTGTAGCCATTGTTCCCAATTATGTCCGCCCTGATTGCCCGAAGCAGACGTTCCGAAGACGGTTTTATCCAAATAAGCCAAGTAGTGCGGGCTAACGCAAATATTTGTAAATATTGATACTTCTTGACTGCCTTGAACTTTCAAAGGATAATAGATCGCAATACCCGTGGCGTTAAGTTCCGCAGTGCCTTCTACCGAATAAACGACCGCTTCATCTATCGCTTGGATAACGTCTTCCGCCGAAGGTATAACTTGGGATATTCTATACATCATATCGCCCAAGTCGACCATATTCGTATAACCTTCTATTCTGCTGTTACCGCCGAAATTTTCGGCTTGTTTAATGAGTTTGACCAAACTCGAATCCGAATTTTCGGTAACGTAAGCGGTCATATCCTCGGCGGTCTTATCCAACGCCTTGATAACCGCGTCTATTTTGGAAAGATCGATAACCGACATCGTATATAATTTTTTACTATCTTGGGACAAACTCTTATATGCGCTATCCGCTACGACTTTGCCGAGATCGGCTCCGCTCATCGTGGGGTCGGCGGCAAGTGCGTTCATAACCGCTTTATATGCCCAGCCCGAACCGGCTTCGCTTTCTTCGCTCGCTATCATATAGTTGGAATAAGAAGCCAAAACGTTTGCTACTTCGATGGTACTCATCAAGCACGCGTCAAAACCTACGCTTTCGAATTTATCCGTCATTTTAGAATAAGCGGCAAGGAAGGCTTCGTCCAATTCTTGAACCGAAAGACTGTCGTAATCGTAGTTTTCGTCAAAGCAAACGCCGTTTATACTACCGCTTCCGTGGTTCCAAAGTATAACGTCGATTTTTTCGGCGGGATAGTTGGTAACCCCCCAAATAAGGAAGTCGGCAAGTGTGGAAGCACTACCCATATTGGCTTGCGGTAACAATTCAAGTTGAGTAAGTCCGTCCGAAGTTACCATAAATCTCGTGATATTTTTAGCAGAGATCTTTGAGTCCGACCAACGTTTTGCACCGCCCGTCTCGATTATAACTTTCAAATTGGGATTACTTGCGGCAGATACCATTTCTTTGATGTCGGCTACCGCCAAGCCCGAATCTTTGCTACTCTCCAAGTCGGTTCCGCAAAGATATATCAAAACGGTACGCGTACCTTGTTCGCCCATAGGCGTTTCTTCGGTAAGTTGCGCTCTCGTTATGGCAAGTCCGTCAGACGATAAACTTAAGGAAGTACCCCTTGCGTTAGACGTCGTGAACAAATCGCCGTCCGTATTTGTTAAAGTCGATTGTAATTCACTTGCAATAGAGGAAAGGAAATCGCAACCAACGAAAACAAACGTTAAAGAAAGTACTAATATGGCTGTGATCGTTAAGATCAATAACTTGTATCCTTTCATAAAATTCATCTCCTTTTTGAGTTTACGTCTTAATTTTATACGTCAATCCTAAAAAAATAATTAAAATAGACGTTTTTTTGAATTTTTAAAAAATCAATTTTTTTACGATCTAAGTTTTAATTAAGTTCTCCAAAAAAAGCAGTCTTTACGCTTGCGTTAAGACAAGTCAATAGAAACGCTTATGAGTTGGATACAGATGTTTCGACTACGCTCAACATGAAGCACAAACGAAAGCGAAAATGCACTTGTATATTTTCGCCGAGTGCAGTGCGGACGGCAAATATCTATTCAAAGAATAGGGTATTATCGAATTATTTCGATAATACGTTATTGCAAAGCAATAACAACATTTGACGGTTGATTGCCACCAAAGGACGACAAAATGGCGTCCGACGTGGGAATTGGAACAGTTTCGCCTTGAAAGCGTAAGCGTTTACACCCTTTCGGCTATTTTAATAGACGAAGGAAAGGGGGCTTGATTTTATCCAAAGTAGACTTGTTTACAAGGCTACGACGATAAAATGGGGGTTTTTAAAAAAAATGATTATGGTTTATTATTTTTGTTTAGATTTTACAGTCCTTGTAAGATAAATTTGGTTTATTACAATAACAAAAGTCTAAAAACCCCCTCTCCGCAGTCGTAGTCAATCAAAGATTGCCTTCTTTGTGCGCAGACAATCCCCCTTTCCTTCGACTTTAATTATTATCCGATTATAATCCCGTCAAAAATCCGATAGATTTTTGACGGAAGCAAAGAAGTCGGGCAAAAAGCGTAGGTTGCTCTATAAGAGCAAACAAGTAAAAGCCCGTACTTATTTGCTGGGTGCAACCCCGCTTCGCTCGTTAGGACACGACTTTGGTCGTGGACTACGTCTTCGACGAAACGAAAGGATACTCTTTTTCAGTAGAAAAGATTTGCAAAGCAAAGGCTATAATTATCATAGTAGTTCTTAGCCGTACGTCATACTGAGCGAAGGTCAAAGACCGTAGTCGAAGTATCTATTTAATAAGGCTATCCATTTTAAATCCCGTCAAATATCCGAAAGATTTTTGACGGATAGAAAACGCTTACGCTTTTAATAAAAATATTTGATCAACTTATCCATATATAAATACTAACAAAAATATTTATCGTGATTTAATTTGCAAACGCATAAACAATGTTTTATAATATATTTATCAAAATAAAATATGGAGGACGATTATGCCTTTATTGGAAAATTTAGAACAATTTAAAAACGTTTCCCCCGCTATACAATGGGCGATATTTATCGTTGGCGCTTTGATAATCGTAGTCGGCGTGATTTCGGTTTGCATTTCGATTTGGCTTTCGATAAAATACTTCGTTTATAACCGCAGGATGAATTCCAGAAATTTAAGCGGTAAAGACGCGGCAAGAATCATTTTGGATAAACACGGTTTGCAAAATATAAGAGTATCCGTCGTCGGCTCCATGCTTTTCGGCAACAGTTATTCTCACTACTTTAAAAAAGTACGTTTAAGAAGACTTACCACCAAAAAGCCGTCCATCACTTCTTTGGCTATGGGCGCCGAAAAAGCGTCTCTTGCTATTTTGGATAAAGAAGGCGATAAGGACATGAAGACGAGAATAGTACTTACCCCGTTGATCTATCTTGGACCTTTCGCTTTTATACCACTCGTTGCCGTTGGCGTCATTATCGATATAATTTTCTTTAAATTTTCGGGTGTCGCGACCATCGTTTCGGCAATATTAGGTCTTGCTTTTTACGTAGTTTCTTTCGTACTTTCCATTATGACTTTAAAGACGGAAAAGAAAGCGCAAGATCGTGCTTGCAAGATACTTAAAGAAGAAAACATGGCAACTTCCGAAGAGATCGACATGATGAAAAAACTTTTCAAACTTTACAATATCCAATATATCAACGACATCATTTTGGAATTCTTACAAATGATAATGAAGGTATTGCAAATCGTTGCAAAAGCGCAAAACAGTTCGTCTTCTTCGTCGAGCAACAACTAAATTTTAGATCATTATCACATAATAGGCGTAAAATTTTTTACGCCTTTTTTTATTGTCAAACGACAATTATAGGAAAGAAAAGAACCAATCATTTCTTATATAGTTAGTTATATTATCATTTCGATAAAAAAAGACGTATTAAAACAATCGTCGTTTCAAAAAAGAACGCCCTTCGATGAAAAATCGAAAGGCGTTTTTTGTAATAAATCTATATTAAATAACAAGGAATTATTTATTCTTTTTAAATTCTTTTAAGCCCCTAATGGTGCCGCCGTCTACCAAAACGTCGACAGCCGCAAGATACTCGTTGCGTTCGTCAGCGACCGAAGCGATAGCAAAGCCCAAGCCTTCGGGCGTACCCATTCTACCCTCGCAAGTCATTGCTATTTGAGAAGCCGCCGCACCTTTTTCCGCTTCGGCGTTACCCATACCCGTGCTTATAAGACCGGGGGAAAGAGATACCACTCTTATGCCCTTTTTGCCGTATTCAAAAGCCGATTTAGCCGCATACCAAGTTACGAAATTTTTAGAGATAGAATATGCAAATCCCGAGAATTGATAGGGATCTTTTTTAGCGATAGACGCTCTTTTTAAGGTCTTTTTTATAAAGAGTTCTTCGTCGGTATCGGCAAGGGGATAAGCCTTTTTAGGCAACAAAAATTCGGGCAATTGATAAGCCGCCATAGAAGCGATATCTACGATAACGCCTTTGTTCATCACCTTAGAAAACTCTTGGTTGACGTAGACGGTACCTAACGCGTTTACTCTCAATATTTTTTCGGCTTCCGCCATAACGGGGGATAGACCAGCGGAATTGATAACGTTTGTGATCTCGCCCAAAGACGCCGCGTAAGTAGCCAACGCTTTTACGCTTTCTCTATTTGAAGTATCACACGCTTTTGCGTATGCTTCGATACCCATTTCTTTAAGTTGATTTACGGCGTTTTCAAGTTTTTTCTCGGTACGACCGGACAAAATCACGGTTCTTTCCTTACCCAATATTTTAGCGGCTTCAAGGCCCATACCCGAGCCGCCACCCGTTATAACGCAAATTCTTTTCATCTTTAAATTCTCCTTTATCGTTTTCGACACGCCTTAAATTCGACCCAAACTCAACGCATCGAATAATCTATAGTATTATACAATTATCCCCAAAAATAATCAATTATTTTTAATTGCCCGTAATCACGAATAATCGATAATAAACAAATATTTTTGATGTATATTTTGCTCGCATTGTTCGCAAAATACATAAATAGTCGGGAGCGAAGGAACGTAGTGAAGTTTTCATATTTGCAATACCAAATTCCAATACAAAAAAATTTAATTATAACGATGGATATAGATCCTTGACTCATAAGTATCTCTTAAGACTTGACTTAACGCAAGCGACTGACTAATAAGCACGTCCTTTGACTTGTCTTCACGCAAGCGTAAAGACTGCGTTTATTGGACGGCTTATTCGTCTCCGTCAAAAATCTTTTTGGATTTTTGACGGGTTTTAAATAAGGATAGCCTTTTTAATTAGATGTTTCGACTACGCTCAACATGACGATAGACAAAGTACGAAAGTATCTTTATCCTTGTAAAAAAACGTCTCGTAAAGCGAGATACATAATGCCGACGCAGTCGGTACATAATGTCGGGTTTGCCGACACATAATGTTTTGCGAACACGGTTTTTTGTACCACCGCAAGCGGTGGCATGATGTACACGCCTTTGGCGTGCATGATGTGTATTTTGCTCGAATTGGTCGCAATCATTTAAGTTAAACCTTATAAAAAAATATTGCTAATAGGATAATGCAGGATAAAAAATAATATTGTTACTGGAATAAGCAGATTTGAACTGTCTTGCAAGCGAAGTCAAAAATGCACTTGTATATTTTTGACGAGCGTAGCAAGAACGTAGGGCACGCTACACGTAAGTGTAGCACTTGCATAGCAAGATTTGCGAAAGCAAATATGCACTACGTAACGACCACGTCCTTACCAAGGACAGTATTAATTTCTATAGGGATAAACACAATGCAGAAAAAGTCATAAATTTAACGATTTACAGCTAAAAACAGGTGTGTTTGTTGCTTTCCAAGTGCAAAATGGTAGTCAGCACTTTCAAACATTACTACCATTTACTACCAATACTATATTATTACATAGAAATAGACAGTTTTAGACAGTCACAGAACGTTTTTTTTAATTCTCAAAAGACCATAGCGTATTATGCTAAAAAATGTTAAATATATTCATAAAAGCGATATTCTATCCAATGCCTTTTGGAGCGTAGCAATAGGGCAGGCAATGTTGATCCGCTGAAAACCGCTCGCGCTTGGTCCAAAGATATAGCCGTCGTCCAACCATATACGCGAACGGTTTATTAGCATGTTTTTCAGCTGTTTATCGGATAGACCGCACTTTCTGAAATCAAGCCACACAAGGTATGTTCCTTGCGGTTCCACAATAGAAACTTGTGGCAATTTTTCTCTGACATACGTCTGCAAATACCGCAAATTGCCCTCCAAGTAGCGTAATAAGTCATTTAACCATTTTTCTCCGCACATATAGGCGGCTTGGCAGGCAACCATCGCCATTACGTTCGGATGGGTATACGATTGTTTTTCCAATTCTCGTTTGACTTTTCCGCGCACTTCATCGTTATGGATATAGATATTGGCAATCTGCAATCCCGCCAAGTTAAAAGTTTTACTCGGGGAAGTGCAAACGGCACAGATGTCCTCGTATTCTTGTCTTATCGTTGGGAATACGGTATGAGTATGATTGCCGAAGATAAAATCGGCGTGGATCTCATCGGAAATGACGAATACGCCGTTTCGCAGGCAAATATCTCCCATCGTTTTTAATTCTTCTTTTGTCCAAACCCTTCCTACCGGATTATGCGGAGAACAAAGAAGAAAAACTTTAACGTCATTTTGTTTGATTTTTTCTTCAAAATCGACATAATCGACAAAATATCTCCCGTCTTCTTCCTGCAACTCACAAACAACGACTTTGCGCCCGTTGTCCACGATAGTATTATAAAACGGATAGTAGACGGGTTGACAAATTAGGATGCCGTCGTCCTTTTCGGTAATTGCTCTTATGATCGCGCTAATGGCAAACATTACGCCCGGAGTAATCAAAAAGCAATCGAATCGCGTATTCCAATTATGTCTTTTCAAAAACCAATTCCGTACTGCGTCGAAATACTTTTCATCGGGGAAGGAATACCCGAAAATGCCGTGTTCGATTCTTTTTTGAAGGGCTTGTAAAACTTCGGGAGGCGACGGAAAATCCATATCCGCCACCCACAAAGGGATCGTATCTTCCGGTCTGCCGGTCTTTTTGATAAGATCGTATTTAACACTATTCGTTCCCATTCTTTCGGGAATCATATCAAAATCGTAAGACGGTTTCATCTATTATTTTATCAGATCTTTGAGAACTTCTCCGGCAATAATGAGTCCGACAACCGACGGGACAAAAGCATTGCTCCCGGGGACTTGTCTGCGCGCGGTGCATTTCCGGACGGTGCCGGGCGGACAAATACAATGCGTTTTACAGGAGATCGCCATATCTTCGATCGGGGTCATAGGTGGTTCTTTGGAATAAACCACTTTTAGTGCGGGAACATTACGTTTTTTCAATTCCCGGCGCATAACGCGAGCAAGCGGACATATCGACGTATCGTAAATGTCGGAGACTTCAAAAGCAGTCGGATCAAGTTTGTTTCCCGCCCCCATAGAACTTATGATGGGAACTCCTGCTTTTTGCGCTTGCAAAACAAGTTCTATCTTGCCTGTCACCGTGTCGATCGCGTCGATGATATAATCGTACTCTTTGAAATCGAATTGTTCCGCAGTTTCGGGCGTATAAAAAGTCTTGTACGTTTTCACCGTGATCATAGGATTGATCTCTGCTATGCGTACGGCGGCAACGTCTACTTTGTATTTGCCCACCGTCTTTCTCGTGGCGTATATCTGACGATTGATATTGGTAAGGCAAACCCTGTCGTCGTCGATCAGATCAAGGGTGCCGACGCCCGAACGAGCAAGTGCTTCCACCGCATATCCGCCGACACCGCCTATGCCGAATACGGCAACGCGCGATTGCCATAGCTTCTCCATTGCTTCTTTTCCGAATAACAATTCTGTTCTTGAATATTGGTTTAGCATAGGCACCCCATTTCAAATATTGATTTGCTCCAACATTTCCTGTCCGAGCGGTGTCAAAGCAAGGCTTCCGTGCAAAGACTCTCCATATCCTTTATAATCAAATCCGCCGAGAGATATATCGTAATCCACTTGTAAAGCGCCTTTTCTTTCAAGCGAAAGTATGATTTTCCCCACGACTTCTTGGGGAAAATGCTTGTCTTCGAGAAAAATAATCTTTTCCCCGTCTTTAGCCACAGGCAAGAACGGTACCGAAGAAAACAGGGACAAAATCTCTCTTTCTTCGTCTGTTAAGCACCCCGCAACGTCAGGGTAGCCGAAACAACCCGACGCACAACATTTTCCGCAATGATCGTGTTTACAAGCCATAATTCTTATTCCTTATGCGATTCGCCGACGTACCATGTCAACAAAATATTGGTGAACGGAAAGGTCATCAGTCAATTCGGGATGAAATGCCACGGCAAGTTGATTGCCTTCCTGCGCGGCTACTATTTTCCCGTCCACAGTGGCAAGCACACGAGTTTTATCATATACCTCGGCAATATACGGCGCACGGATAAAGGTCATCGGTATTTCGCCGATTCCGTCGAAATATCCTTGTGTGTGAAAACTACCCAGTTGTCGCCCGTAGGCGTTGCGAACGGCTTTAATATCCATCGTCGCAAGATGCCTGCGGTCGTCGTTCTCGATTTTTTTTGAAAGGAGAAGCAGTCCCGCGCAAGTTCCGAAAACAGGCAATCCCTCCAATATTTTTTTCTGCAAAGCCTCGAAAAGATCGAGTTCCACCAGTAGTTTTCCTTGCACGGTACTTTCTCCGCCCGGAATGATCAGACCGTCGAAGTCCGTATCCAAATCTTTCTTTTGGCGGATTTCAAACGATTCGACGTTCAACATGGAGAGCATTTTCCTGTGTTCGGCAAATGCACCCTGTAAACTAAGCACACCTATTTTCATTTTATTTGCCTCTTTCCGCCATTAAAAGCGCTATTTCCTGTTCATTGATCCCGACCATCGCTTCGCCCAAATCTTCGGACAGTTCGGCAAGCAGTTTTGCATCGGTATAATTGGTGACGGCTTTGACGATAGCTGCGGCACGTTTTTGGGGATTGCCCGATTTGAATATTCCGGAACCGACGAATACGCCTTCGGCACCCAGTTGCATCATAAGCGCGGCGTCGGCGGGAGTTGCTACGCCGCCGGCGGCGAAATTAACGACGGGGAGTTTTTTGTTGTTGTGAACGTACAACACGAGATCGTATGGGACTTGAAGTTCCTTTGCCACGTCGAAAAGTTCGTCTTCCGCCATAGAAGAAATCCTGCGTATTTCCGATTGCATCATCCGCATGTGACGGACGGCTTGTACGACGTCACCCGTTCCCGGTTCGCCTTTTGTTCTTATCATTGCCGCACCTTCGTTGATCCTACGAAGTGCTTCGCCTAAATCTTTGGCTCCGCACACAAAGGGTACGGAAAATTTGGTTTTGTCGATATGATATTTGTCGTCGGCGGGAGAAAGAACTTCGCTTTCGTCAATATAGTCGATCTCAATCGCTTGCAAGATTTGTGCTTCGGCAAAGTGTCCGATACGGCATTTTGCCATTACGGGAATGCTGACGGCTTCCTGAATGCCTTTTATCATCTTGGGATCGCTCATACGCGACACACCGCCTGCGGCGCGAATATCCGCAGGTATTCTTTCCAATGCCATAACGGCGCAAGCCCCCGCTTCTTCGGCGATTTTCGCCTGTTCGGGCGTGGTAACGTCCATGATAACGCCGCCTTTCAGCATCTGTGCCAAGTTTTTATTTAATTCGTATCTGTTTTCCATAATATAACTCCTTATTATCGTTTGTTATAGATTTCTTTTGCGACTTCTCGCATGGCTTCCGCCTCGTCGTGCCTTTTGAAATAATCAAAGAAAGGCGCGCATTTTCGTAAAACGTATGCGTAGTTTCCGTCTTTCGTCTGATCGTCCGAATTGATATATTCCCACGCTTCGTCCAGTATTTTCTCCACTTTTTCATAGGAGGTGGTATCCCTATCGAACGTCAGATGCGCAAGCATTACGAGCGAAATGGCGATTTCTCCGGCATGACCTCCGATTTCTTTGAGTATTTCTATCGCCTGTACCCAGTCGCGTTCGGCTTCGTCATATCGTTTTAACGCATTTAACGTCCCTGCCTTATTGTTAAGAAGCGCCGCATATTCATACATTTCCGTATGGCGTTCGATTTCGTAACATCGCGCGGCTTTATCATATAGTTGCAATCCTTCTTCCTCTTTACCGAAGAAAGACAGCGTCGTCGCCGCATTGATATAGATCGTTGCTCCCGATAATTTGTCGGGCAGTCCCAATTTATCTACCAAAGTCAAACTTTCTTCCATTGCCGCAAGCGCTCTGCCGCGCTTTTGCGTTCTGCGATAAAAGCCGACCGCTTCGTTGAGAACTGTAAGCAAGGCGCGGTCGTCTCCCGTTTCCCTTGCTTCCTTTTCCCAATATTCGATACATTCTTTGGCGGCTTTCAAATCGTTCCGATCAAAGCAGGAGTCCAGTTTGGCGATGAACCTTGAAATATTTATTTGTCCGTTCATAGTATTTTCCTCACCATTCGTCGTCAAAACGATGCTTCACGCCGTCTTTATCTTTATAGGCAATCACAGTAGTCAGGTTGACGTTCTCCACGCTACGGAAGATGTTTTTCTCCACTTGCGGGTCGTCTTTGACGAGCATTGCTATCAATTCCTTGACTTTTTTTCTTTTGGAACCCGTATTGGACGTTTTACATCCGTCGGAAGTACAATAGTCGGTAAACTTGCAAGCGCATTGAATAAACCGAAGATGGTTATAATCGCGCCATCGTTTTATATCGTCTTCCCGAACGAGATACATCGGTCGTATCAGTTCCATTTCTTCAAAGTTGGCACTTTTGACCTTCGGCATCATCGTCTGCACTTGCGCGCCGTACAGCATACCCATTACAATGGTTTCTATCACGTCGTCGTAATGGTGTCCGAGCGCGATTTTGTTGCATCCGAGTTCTTTCGCTTTATTGTATAAATATCCGCGCCGCATTCGGGCGCAAATATAGCAAGGAGATTTCTCGATAGCAAATACGTTTTCAAAAATATTCGTATCGAACACGGTGATCGGTATGCCCAATATTTTGGCATTCCGCTCGATGACCTCTCTGTTTTCCGGACTGTACCCGGGATCCATAACGAGAAAAATAAGTTCAAACGGGAATTTACTGTACCGATGGAGTTGTTGGAAAAGTTTTGCCATCAGCATAGAGTCTTTTCCACCCGAGATACATACGGCGACTTTATCTCCTTCTTGTAACAGATTATATTCGTTTATCGCCTTAACAAACGGAGCGAAGAGATCCCTATGAAACTTTTTAGTGAGACTGCCTTCAATCTTCTTTACACTTTCCTCTACGTCCATATCGTTAATATGCGTGCGAAGCCAAGCAAAATATCCGCCTTTCAGACTGACCGCCCGAAACCCTTTTTCTCTCATTTCTTCCGCCACGGAGAGGCTGATAATACCGTTTCTGCAATAGAGACAAACCGTTTTTTCTTTTGCTTTGATCTGTTCAAAAACGCTTTCGCCGGTCAAATTGATCGCGCCGGGAATGTGTCCGTATTCAAAAGAAACGGCATCCCGTAAATCAACCAAAATGACGTCGTCTGCACCAAGACGCGCAAGTTCTTCTATCGTTATCTCCAACGTTTCCATTTTAAATTATGTAATTATCTCCACCCGTATCGGTTTTCATCAGATCGGCAATTGTGATACCATTGAAATAATCGCGTATTATATCGTATAGTTTCTCCCACATCGGCAAAGTTCTACATTCCGCCGCTTGACTGCACGGTTTAGCCGAAACGTCAAGACAAGAGATCGGCGCTAAATCACCTTCGGTCGTTTGCAAAATCTCCAATACGGTGATCTCATCGGGAGAACGATTCAACTTGTACCCACCGCCTTTACCGTGCTGTCCGTCGAGAAATCCGGCTTTTGTCAAATCGGTCATAATGCCTTCTAAATATTTTTGCGATATTTCTTGCCGATTGGTGATATCTTTTAACGGAATGTGATTTCCACTATTGTGTTCCGCCAAATCAATCATCACGCGCAAAGCATATCTCCCTTTCGTAGAAATCATAATATTTCGTCTCTCCTTATTCTTTTCCGATTTCCGCTATCGCTTCTATCTCAACGAGCGCACCTTTGGGAAGTGCCGACGCCTCGATCAAACTCCTTGCAGGTTTTTCCGTAAAATACTTGCCGTATATCTCATTGAACGAAGTAAAATCCTTAATGTTCGCAAGAAAACAGGTCGTTTTCACTACGTTTTTCAAATCGGTTCCCGCGGCAAGCAATACTTCGGTAAGATTTTTGAGTGCGTTTTCCGTTTGAGAAACGATCCCGTCTCCGAGTTTACCGTTTTCGTCAATGCCAAGTTGTCCCGACGTAAAAACAAGATTTCCGCTGACGATCGCTTGGGAATAGGGACCTACCGCTTCGGGTGCTTTTCTCGTATATACTTTTTCCATTTCACGCCTCCGGATCGATCGTTCTCATCGCAAGAATGGTCTTTTCGATCAACGTATCGAGATCCCAACCGAGCATATCTGCGCCGCGCTGTATTACTTCGCGCGAACAACCCGCGGCGAATTTAAGATTCTTGAACTTTTTCTTGACCGATTTCAATTCGAGATCTTGCACGCTTTTTGTCGGTAACATCAAAGCCGAAGCGCCGATGAGTCCCGTCAATTCGTCCACGGCATACAAGACCTTCTCCATTTCGTGTTCGGGTTTAACGTCCACGGTGATAGAATATCCGTGGCTTGCCGTCGCATGGACGATCCTTTCGTCGATCCCGAGCTTACGCATGATTTCTTGCTCTTTTATGCAATGCTCCTCAGGATACAGTTCAAAATCGAGATCGTGCAGAAGTCCTACGATTCCCCAAAAATCTCTTTCATCTCCGTAGCCGAGTACATCGGCAAAGTATTTCATTACGCCTTCCACCGTCAAAGCGTGATGGATATGAAACGGTTCCTTATTGTATTCTTTCAGTAGACCAAAAGCCTCTTCTCTCGTCATAACGCACTCCTTGTATCAGATAAACAGACTCATATCGGATTTTTCACCCGAACCAAGGAACGTCGATACGCCTCCCAGTTCTACGCCGTCGATCAATTCTTCTTTCCGAATGCCCATAATGTCCATTGACATTTGGCAAGCGACCAGTCTGACGCCGTGATTTATTGCGGATTCGATTAATTCCTCCAAAGAACTTACGCCCTTATTTTTCATAATGGCGCGTATCATCTTTGCGCCGGCTCCGCCCATGTTCATACGGGACAAGCCGAGTTTCTTACTGCCACGCGGCATCATAAAACCGAACATTTTCTCGATAAACGCTTTCTTGACCTTGACTTTTTTTGTGCGCCGAAGAATATTCAAGCCCCAAAAAGTGAAGAACACCGTGACTTTCCTGCCCATTGCCGCTGCGCCGTTTGCCATAATGAATGCCGCGATCGTTTTGTCGAGGTCTCCCGAAAAGACAACGAAGGTCTTGTCATTCTGGACTTCCTGTGCCGCGACTTGCTTTCTTCCCGCGCTCTTGGTTATATCCGCACACACGACTCCGTAGGTAAAGGAAATCGTTTCGAGGATATTTCCCGTTCTTTCACACCAAATTTTAATATCGGAGAAAAAGGCGTCTTCCGTTGCTTCGACGTGTATTTTTGTCCCGTTTGGTTTATCCCGTAAAAAATCGGCGACCTTTACGATAGGTCCCGGGCATTTCAGCCCTTTGGCGTCGATAAACTCTCTTTCCGCTTCAACCGGTTTCGGTGCTTCCTTCCTTTGCTCGGTCAATTTGCGATAGGCGTTGTATCCGCCTGCAACGTGCGTTACGTCGTATCCTCTATCGGCAAGTATCTCGGCGATCTGCTCGCTGAAATCACCCACTCTGCAATACACGATGACGGGCTTATCTTTCGGGACGGTATCCAAAGCGGTAGCAAAACGTGAAAAGGGTATGTTGATCGCATTTTCTATTCCGCTTACAACCAGTTCATCCGGTTCTCTCAAATCCACGAGAGTATATTTTGAGAAATCCAGTTTGGCGAACTCTTCCGCCGTTATCGTCTTATATGTATTTTCCATTTTTACCTCACTCGATTATTACAATGATTTCTTTTTGGCTTTCGCCGTTTTCGATATGAAAAGCATTCAAAATAGGTTCTTCTCCCGCAAGAGAAAGGATCAGATAGGATGCGTTTTTATCGAACGCAAGTCGTTTGTCCTCTTCCGACGGGCGAGAAGGAGTCGTGGGATGAGAGTGCCAGTTGCCGAGCGGTCGCCAGCCGTTCTCTCTCATGTCCTTGACAGCGGCAAGTTGCTCGCGCGGATCAAGACTGAAATGTTGCGGAGAACGATCGGTATTTTGCAGAACGTAAACTTTACCTATCGAACGCACGTTTCCTTCGTCCGTCCCTGCGATCAGACCGCATCCTTCGTTGGGATAAGCGTTTTTTGCGCCTTTGACGATACGCAGATATTCGGTTTTCGGTAGTTTAATAACTCTTCCTTCATTCATTGTTTATTTCCCCGTCTTCAAATCACAGGTCGGTTGATCATAGTCAAATAATTCTGTGATCGTGGGTTGATCGCCGCACACAGCGCACTTTCCGTCCCTTTTGGGCAAATTGACGGTGTGAAATTTCATCGAAATAGCGTCGAAAGTAAGCAGTTTATCCGTCAGAAGTTCTCCTGCGCCCGTAATAAACTTGACCGCTTCCAAGGCTTGTAACGAGCCGATCACACCTGCCATCGCGCCGATGACTCCCGCTTCTTTGCAAGTAGGAATGGCACCTTTGGGCGGCGGTTCTTTGAAGGCGCAACGGTAACATGCCGTTTGGTGCGGAATGACCGTCATCAGTTGTCCTCTGAAACGAATAATGCCCGCATGAGAAAAAGGTTTGTTCGCCATAACGCAAGCGTCGTTGATCAAAAACTTTGTCGCAAAATTGTCCGTTCCGTCCAAAATAAAGTCGTAATCGGCAATAAGCGGCAGAATGTTCCCGCTGTATACGAAGTCGTCGAAAATTTCCACGTCCACGTCGGGATTGATACGTTGCATCGTTTCCTTTGCAGACTCCACTTTGGGCTTTCCCAAATCATCCGTCGTGTGGATGATCTGACGTTGCAAGTTGGACAAATCGACGGTATCCGCATCGGCAATACCGATTTTCCCTACGCCTGCCGCCGCAAGATACATTGCCGCCGGTGCGCCGAGTCCGCCTGCGCCGATAATAAGAACTTTCGCCGCGGCAAGTTTTTTTTGCCCTTTTACGCCGATCTCTTTCAAAATAATATGTCGAGAATAGCGTTCAAGTTGCTCGTTGGTAAAACTCATTTTGCGCCTCCGCCCATGTAATACAAAAATTCAACCACGTCTCCGTCGCATAAAACAAAAGAAGAAAACTCTTCTTTGGCAATAAACTGCTCGTTGACCGAAACACTGACATATTCGGGCATTTCCACTTTCTCGGCTATCAATAGCTTCTCTATGGTCGTATCGCCTGCTACCGTGCGACGATCTCCGCTGACAAAGATGTTGATCATATTAAGTCTCCTGTTTATGTTGCTTTTTAATGTTACCCCACGGCTGAAACCGTGGGGCAAGAAGTTTTATTCGTATTTTTTTAATCTTGGAACAGTGCCGTTGATAAGTATCTGTCTCCCGTATCGGGTAAGATCACTACGATATTCTTGCCTTTATTTTCCGGTCGTTTGGCAAGTTCTATCGCAGCCCATGTTGCCGCGCCCGAGGAAATACCCACAAGAACGCCCTCACTCTTGCCAATGAGTTTACCTGTGGCAAATGCGTCTTCGTTGGCGACGGGAATGATTTCGTCATAGATCTTGGTATTCAGCACGTCCGGAACGAATCCTGCGCCGATACCTTGTATTTTATGCGGTCCAGGCACACCGGTAGAAAGCACTGCGCTCGTTTTCGGTTCGACCGCTACCACTTTTACTTCCGGTTTTACGCTCTTTAAGTATTCGCCTGCACCGGTTATCGTTCCGCCTGTTCCGACGCCGGCGACCAGATAGTCCACTTTTCCGTCGGTATCTTCATAAATTTCCGGTCCCGTCGTTTTGCGATGGATATCGGGGTTGGCGGGGTTGACGAATTGTCCGGGAATAAAGCTATTGGGCGTTTCGGCAGCGATTTCCGCCGCTTTTGCAATGGCGCCTTTCATTCCCTTTGCACCCTCGGTCAACACCAATTCCGCGCCGTAGGCTTTCATCAGTTGACGACGTTCGACGGACATCGTTTCGGGCATTACGATAATAATTCGGTATCCTTTCGCCGCAGCGATCGCTGCAAGTCCGATACCCGTATTCCCCGAGGTCGGCTCGATTATTACTGAACCTTGCTTAAGCAAACCTTTTGCCTCGGCGTCTTCGATCATCGCTTTGGCAATACGGTCTTTGACCGAACCGGCGGGATTGAAATATTCAAGTTTTGCATAGATCTTTGCTTGCAAGCCCAAGGCTTTTTCGATATGAGTCAGTTCCAAAAGAGGGGTTTTTCCTACGAGTTGATCAGCTGAAGTATATATTTTAGACATTTTTATTTTCTCCTTATTCTAATCAATTATTTGATTGCCGCAAAGCCTTGTTCGAGGTCGGCAATGATATCGTCAATATGTTCCGTCCCGATGGAAAGACGAACGGTATTTGGTTTAATGCCCGCGGAAAGCAACTCTTGTTCGGAAAGTTGAGAGTGCGTGGTCGAAGCCGGATGGATAACGAGCGACTTAACGTCGGCGACGTTGGCAAGCAAGCTGAATAGTTTCAGACTCTCGGTGAACTTCTTGGCTTCTTCGGCTCCGCCTTTTACCTCAAAGGTGAAGATTGACGCCGCACCATTCGGGAAATATCTGTCATAGAGTGCCTTTTGTTTGCCCGTTTCAAGAGAAGGATGGTTCACTTTCTCCACCTGCGGGTGATTCCTTAAAAAGTCAACGACTTTCAAAGCGTTCTCAACGTGTCTTTCCAAACGAAGGGAAAGCGTTTCCAATCCTTGCAAAAGAAGGAAGGAGTTGAACGGAGAAATCGCCGCGCCCTGATCTCTGAGCAGAGTCGTGCGAAGTTTAATAATATACGCGAGGTTTCCAACAACTTGCGAAAAGACTACGCCGTGATAGGACGGATTGGGCTTGGAAAGTCCGGGGAATTTATCGTTTTGCGCCCAGTCGAACTTGCCGCCGTCCACGACCACGCCACCCATTACCGTGCCGTGTCCGCCGATGAACTTGGTAGCCGAGTGAACGACGATGTCCGCGCCGTGTTCGATCGGTCTCAAAAGATAGGGCGTAGCAAAAGTATTGTCCACGATAAGGGGAATGCCGTGCTTATGAGCGATCGTGGAGATAGCTTCGAGGTCGATAACGTCCGAATTGGGATTGCCCAGCGTTTCCGCATACAGAAGTTTGGTGTTCGGTTGGATGGCTTTTTCAAAGTTTTCAGGTACCGAAGGATCAACGAAAGTCGTCGAAAGTCCCTGATCCTTCAAAGTGTGAGCAAGAAGATTGTAGGTACCGCCGTAGAGATTGGTGGACGATACGATGTGATCTCCCGCAGTGGCGATGTTTTGTATTGCATAAGTGATAGCAGCAGAGCCCGAAGCAGTAGCAAGCGCCGCCGCGCCGCCTTCCAAAGCCGCGATACGTTTTTCAAAAACGTCGCTCGTGGGGTTCATAAGACGGGTATAGATGTTTCCGCCCTCGGTCAGACCGAATCTGCCGGCAGCTTGCGCGGAATCCTTGAAAACGTAAGAGGTGGTCGCATAGATCGGTACCGCTCTTGCGTCGGTAGCCGGATCCGGTTGTTCTTGTCCCACATGAATTTGTAATGTTTCGAATTTATAGTTTGCCATAATATTGAATCTCCTTTATTTTATGAATGATAATCGTATATTGTTTTAGTTTATATCCTTATAATGGTTTAGCGGCAACATCGATTACACATTCGTCCGAAGCGAAAATTCTTTCTTACAAGCATTATTAAAAGGTCTTTCATGCCTTCTCCTTTTACCTACTTACCTAGTAGGTTGATATGATAATAGCATTGATCAAATGAAATGTCAAGTTTTTTTATTGTTCTTTGAAAAAATATTACTACCTATACGGGCGTTATGGATGAGATCAGAAAGATATTCGGTAAGGAAAACGCCGTCGATCCGGCATTTTTGAGTTTCAACTCAAAAGGCGGTTGCCCCATCTGCGGCGGCACGGGCAGGATTACGTTCGATATGGCGTTTGCCGAGCCCGTTACCGTCGTATGCGAAGAATAAGGTTTGCGAAAGCAAATATGCCCTACGTAACGACCACGTCCTTAAAGGACGGGGTACGACGAAGTCGTACAGATACAAAAAAGGTCACCGAGTGGTGATATTTTTGGAACTGATAAGCAGATTTGAACTGTCTTGCAAGCGAAGTCAAAAATGCACTTGTATATTTTTGACGAGCGTAGCAATAACGTAGGGCACGCTACACGTAAGTGTAGCACTTGCATAGCAAGGTTTGCGAAAGCAAATATGCCCTACGTAACGACCACGTCCTTAAAGGACGGGGTACGACGAAGTCGTGCAGATACAAAAAAGGTCACCGAGTGGTGACCTTTTTGGAGCTGATAGGCAGATTTGAACTGCCGACCCCGTCCTTACCAAGGACGTGCTCTACCGACTGAGCCATATCAGCATTGCTTCACTATTATATAAGATAATTTTTTGTTTGTCAAACGGAATTAAGTATTATTTTATAAATTTAACTTTTATCTTTTCGTTTTTTTACGCCCCTTGATAAGCGGATAAGAGTGATATTTAATAATTTTCATAAAATAAAAAAAATAACCCGTAAAATCACGAATAATGAGAGATCGAACGGGCTATTTTTAAAAAACAAAATTAATCCATTAAAATTTGCTTATCGTTAAGCGCGATGCAGATGACGTCGATGACATTCAATACCCAAGCCCAGCCTGCGAAGAGATAAACGACGAAAACTACGATATTTAATACGGTAGCCTTTTTAAGCATTTGAGCGCAACGAAGAATAATTTCGAAAACCCAACCTACGAAAGGTATGAGCAACAAAATTATACGAACTATTTTGCTTAAACCGTTAAACCATTTGATAAAACCGTCCATGACTATTCTCCTTTTTTAGTTTTTCTTTATTATATTGCTTTTTATTATTTTTTTACAAATATTTTCGTCATTTTATTTTATTTTCCGATCAAAAAATCATCCGCCTATTTGACGGATGATCTTATACGTTTACGCTATTTTAAAAAATATAAGTTTTACCTTCGACGGCAACTTCGACGTTAGAACCTAAAAGGTCGTTTTTAGGGTCATAGTCGGGATTAAGGTGAGTAGTTATGATACGAGTCGAAGGATAGCGTTTTGCAAAATCTTTTGCGTTTTCCACGTTCATATGCGGACCTTTAAATCCGTCGGGCTTACTACAATCCAAAAACGCTACGTCGGCGTCTTTAAGAAGGCTTTCCAAATTTTCGTTATATACGGTATCTCCGCTAAACGCTATTTTTTTATCTCCTTCTACAAGCACCGCCAAAGTCGGAACGGTATGCTTCATTTTGTAGAATTTAAGTTTTAGGTCGCCGGCAACAAATATACCGTTTTCGTCCACCTTTTGCCAATCGAAACAAAAGTTATTACGCACGGCTTTTGCATAGTTGCTGTCGTCTTCACCCGAGATCAAGGTAAAATGCTGTCCCGTTATTTCACACATATAGACCAATGGGAACAAATCGGACGTATGGTCGTAGTGATAGTGAGTCAAACAAATATATCCGACTTTAGAAACGTCGACGACGTTTTGCAATCTTGTCAACGCGCCCGAGCCGAAGTCCACGACCAAAGTCGTGTCCTTATACTCGACGACGTAACTACTGCAAGCGTGATCGCCGCTTTTGGGATATGGGCCGTAAATACCGAGTGTCGTTACTTTCATATTATTTGATAAGATATATTCTTGCTTCATAAGGTTTTAAAACGTTAAGTTCGGACTCTTTATAGTTTCCGATAAGTTTTTCGGCTTTGGATATGTCGTAAGGCGATTTAAACTTGGTATCCGTTTCCGAGAAGTTCATGCAAACGAGCAACTTTTTGCCTTGATAATTTCTTTCGTAAATAAAGAGTTTCTTATGATTTTTATAATGAAGTTTAAAATCGCCGTACGTAAAAATAGGATTGTTCTTACGAATTTCCAACAATTTTTTGTAGTAATTTAAGATACTATCGGGGTCTTTCAAAGCGTGCTCGACGTTGACTTCGGGATAGTTAGGATGTATTTTAAACCAAGGCTTATCGGCAGTAGTAAAGTCGGCGTTTTTACCGGGTCCCCATTGTACGGGGGTACGGCCGTTATCACGAGCGGCTTGGTTTGCTATCTTGATAAGTTTATCGTCTTTAAACCCAAACTTTTTAAACAACGCGCGACAAGAGTGCGTGCTAACGTCGGGGTAGTCTTCAAATTTGTCAATGGGGATATTGAGCATACCGATCTCTTGACCTTGATAGATAAACGGCGTTCCGCCTTGTCCCAAATACATGGTAGCCAACATTTTACCGCTTTCAACTCTGAATTTTTCGCTACCGTAACGAGAAATTATACGCGGTTGATCGTGATTTTCGATATAAAGAGCGTTCCATCCCTTACCGTAGAGTGTATTTTGCCAATTGGAATAAACTTTTTTGAGTTTTTTGAGTCTAAAACGAGTACGTACCCAAAGCAAGAAAATACAGTCGCATTCCATGTGTTGGAAGTGGAACATCATATTTAGATCGTTATTTAGCGGGGTTATGTATTTTAAAGCGAGTTTAGGCTTCATCATAGGCGCTTCGCCTACGGTCATAGCGTTGTACTTGCTATCTCCCCACACCGTCTTGAATTCTTGCAAATACTCGTGGATATGGGGTCCGTTCAAATAGTGTTCCATACCCCTTGCGGCGGGCATTGCGAAAAATCCGTTGGGTAAGCCTTCTTTTTTACTTATCAAAGTAATGACGTCTTCTCTAAAACCGTCTACGCCCATGTCGAGCCAGAATTTCATTATTCCCTTAACTTCTTCTCTGACTTTAGGGTTATCCATATTGAGATCGGGTTGCTCGACGGCAAACAGGTGCAAATAATATTCCTTTCTTACTTCGTCGTATTTCCAACCGGGTCCGGGGAACATCGAAGTCCAGTTATTGGGGGGCTTTTTGCCGTTTTTGCCACGTCCTTTACGCCAAATATAATAATCTTTATAAGGGTTGTCGTCTCCGCCCTTACGGCTTTCTTGGAACCACTTATGTTGATCGCTCGTATGATTTACGACCAAGTCCATTATGATACGTAGTCCCAAAGAGTGGGCTTTATCCAAAACGGCTTTAAAATCGTCTAAAGTGCCGTATTCGGGCGCAATATCGCGATAATCCGCAATATCGTAGCCGTAGTCTTTTTGTGGGGAAACGTACAAAGGCGAGAACCATATCGCCGTCGCGCCGAGACTCTTTATATATTCGAGTTTCTCATAAACGCCTTTCAAGTCGCCTATACCGTCGCCGTTGCCGTCTTTAAAACTGCGGGGCCAAATTTGATAAACGACCGCTTCTTTCCACCATTCACGATTTTGAACGTTAGCATTAGTATTATCCATCATAAAAACTCCTCTTTTTTTAAATCAAAAGCAATATAATTATATCACCTTGTTTTTTATCTTTCAATATCACTTTTTTAATTTTTTATTAGTACTTAATATTTAATTTTTAAATTTGCAAAAACGAAAAAGCACCAGGGTATAATCAAATTATCATTATCCCATAAATAATGGACGCTTAAGGAGTGGGTAAAATGCGTTGATTTTGGACGAACAACCGAGCGTTAGCGTACTGACGTACGTGAGTCGAGACGCTGTGCTTGCTGCGCAAGCAATGAATTGCAACCTAACGGTTGCGTGAATTGAC
>Ga0256405_10001872_pt1 | contig 53417 bp, 60 predicted proteins | sample RumenRJG_02DNA_FD_189096 | JGI IMG/M metagenome (GOLD analysis project Ga0256405, IMG submission 189096) | Bovine rumen microbial communities from Lethbridge, Alberta, Canada - RJG_02 | ecosystem: Host-associated > Mammals > Digestive system > Stomach > Rumen | place: Canada: Alberta... | reverse complement strand
TTGTGTATGAAGATTTACGGGATATCTTAAATGAATACATCTCTTCTTATACTAGACCGGAAAACAATAAGGCCATATATATTTATAATGGTAAAAAAACATCGATAACCAGAAGAAGAATACTAAGTGAAAAATTATCACAAATATGTGATGAGATTTTTAATATGACTCCAGTTATAAATAACGAAGTTATAAATAGAAATGAGATAACTAATACAACCGCAAATAGTAGAAACAAAATTATAGCTGGATTAATTAGAAGTCAATTAGATCCTGATTTGGGACTTACTGGAACGGGGCAAGAAGTGTCTATTATGAGGAGCCTTCTTGTAAATACTGGGGTTCTTATAAATGATTCTGGAGTAACATTAATTAATACGACACCAAATGACACAAAACTTGCCAATATGTTAAGTGTGATTGAGTGTTTTATTACGCAAAGTAGTACTCCTAGAAATATATCAGAACTATTTGAATTACTTACATCTGAAAAATTGGGTATTGGCGTAAGAAGAGGTATTATTCCAATTTATATTTCAGCGGTTCTTCATAATCATAGTAAGGAAGTTGTTATTTCTGACCAATTTGGACAAGTGCCATTTAATTTGGATACTATGATACAAATGTCCGCTAGTCCTGAACTTTTTACATTAAAAAGTATCAATTGGGATGATTCAAACGAAATATATTTAAATGAATTAGAAGAAATATTTTCTGATTACATCGTTTCTGAAGAAAGACATTTAGGCTCTTACGATTATATAGTGACTGCAATGCATAGATGGTATTTATCTCTACCCAAATACACACGTGAATCAAATAGTTACATTGATGTAAAAAAGATTAATAAAAGATATATGGCATTTATTAAGCTTTTCAAGAAAAATGTGGGGAGTACAGAGTTTTTATTTGAACGGGTGCCTGAGGCTTTTGGATATTCTAAAGAGTCATATGATGGAGTGGCTATTGAAATTTCATCGGCAAAGGATTTCTTTGATAAAAGAATAGATGGACTGATCAATAAACTAATTGATGATATTAAATATCTGTTTTCAGATACAAGTAATATGGATATTATCAATAAAAAGTCCTTAACTTCAGTAATTGAAGATTGGTGTGAATCACTTAATCCTTTGGCTTTTGAACAGTTATTTGGTGATGGAACAGAGGTATGTCTTAATCATTTTAAGACTGTTACAAATGATGAGAATACATTTACAATTCGTTTGGCAAAGATTGTAACTGATTTGAGAGTCCAGGATTGGGACGATAATACATATTCTCAATTTATGGAGAGATTATCAGCTCACAAATTAACTGCTGAAGAATTTGTAAGTGGAGATGTTAAAGATACAACAGAGAGTGATGTTTCATCTACGTATCAACTTACCTTCTTGAATGATAATGGTGAGGCTTATACAAGAAGATTTAGTAAAGTTGAAGAAAGCAAAAGAGGAAAGCTTCTATTTAATCAAATTATTTCAGCTCTTGATTCTATGGGGCAGTCCATCTCAGAACAAGAAAAAAGACAGATATTGATGGAAATACTTAAAAAGATGTGCTAAGGAGTTATAAATGGCTTATTTTGATAATGCAGCAACAACATATCCTAAGCCTGATGTGGTTTATAGCTATATGGATAGCTTTTATAGAGAAAGCGGAGGAAGTGCGGGACGTGGAGATAATATTTTTTCTCGGACATCTGCAGAACTTATAAAAGATACTCGTATTAAAATGCAAAAATTATTACATTGTGAAACAAAGGATATCATTTTTACTCATACTGCTACTATTGCGTTAAATATGATTGTTCAGGGGTTAATAAAATATGGGTGCAAAAATATCTATATCAGTCCATTTGAGCATAATGCTATTACAAGAAACTTATATGCGATGAATAAAACGTATGATTTGAAAATAGTTGAATTGGCTGTAACGAGTGATTATGTCTATGATCTAGAGTTAATAAAATATCAATTTGAAGATGTTCGACCAGATGTAATTATATGTACCCATGCTAGTAATGTGACAGGACTGGTTGCACCAGTTATAGATATTTTTAATCTTGGAAAAAAATATAATGCTTTTTCTCTTGTAGATATGTCTCAAACAGCAGGACTAGTTGATATTAATATAGGCTTAGACATAATTGATTTTGCTGTTTTTGCAGGTCATAAGACACTTTATGGTCCGACTGGAATATCTGGGTTTGCTATGAAAAAAGGGATAGATCTTCCTGCGGTTTTATATGGTGGCACAGGTTATGATTCCGCAAATCAAGATATGCCTGAGTCTGTTCCGGAAAAATATGAAATGGGAACAATTAACATTTTAGGAATAGCAGGTTTAAATGCTGCTATAACATGGATTGAAGAAGTTGGGATTAATAATATAAGAAAAAAAGAAGAAGATAACAGAAATAGGTTGCTGGAAATAATAAGTGGATATAGTTTTATTCATACTGTTGGGATAAATGAAAAACAAGAATACGTTGGTGTTGTATCCTGCTTGATTGATGATATTGGAAGTGATAGTGCATCTAGTATTTTTAATGAAAAAGGAATAAGTGTAAGAACTGGTTTACAATGTGCGCCTTTAGCTCATAAATTTTTACATACATATCCAGCGGGAACTATAAGATTTAGTGTTAGTTACTTTACGACTGATGAAGACTTTAATGACTTGATAAAAGCATTTGATTACATTGAAGAAAATATATGAGGATGACGTATGTTTTTTACGGATTTGAAAATTGATAGTGAATATAGAAATAAGAATAATGATGTTGCGAAGAACCTTTTTATTCCGTTGTTGAGTAATGCGTTAAGCTATAAAAGGGCTGTTGGATACTTTTCTTCATCATCTTTAGTTGATTATTCAAAAGGTATTTGCGAACTTGCAAAGAAAAAAGGAAAAATGCAGTTAATAGCTTCACCGTATCTTAATGAAGATGATATAGAAGCTATAAGACTTGGTTATAAAAAGAGAGATTCTGTGTTGAAAAGTGCACTGCTTAAAGGATTAGAAGAAGAGTGTGATGAGCCTTTTGCAAAGGAACGTCTTAATTTGTTGGCTAATCTAATCGCGGATGGAATACTAGATATTCATATAGCTTATTTAGAAGATGATGATTCGTTGGGGCTATATCATGAAAAAATGGGAATTATGGAAGATTCTAAAGGAAATAAAGTGGCCTTTTCAGGATCTAATAATGAAACACATAGTGCTATTGGAATAAATTATGAAACTGTAGATGTTTATTGTGATTGGCAGTCGGAATTTGAAAAAAACCAAGTCCGAAAAAAAGAAAATGCATTTCATGCGATATGGAATAACGGGGAACCAGGAATTGAAGTGTTAGATTTTCCTGAAATAAATGATGCATTAATAGAAAAATATAAATATGATAAATCTAATTATGATATTGATGAGATACAATTTAAAAAATCAAGTGGCATCCAGACTGATGAGATTAAGTATTTGTCTGTAGAGCATTATCCTGTAATACCACGTGAAAAGGGGCTTCGTCCTTATCAAATTGAAGCTATAGACAAGTGGGAAGAAAAAGATTATTGTGGTATTTTTGATATGGCAACAGGTACAGGTAAAACATATACAGGTTTAGGTGCCATCGTGAGATTATCTGATGCGTTACATCATAAACTTGCGGTGATCATTTGTTGTCCATATCAACATCTAGTTGAACAATGGGTTGAGGATATCGTTTTATTTGGTATGGATCCTATTGTTGGTTATAGTGGATCGAGACAAAAAAACTGGAAAAAACTATTAGAAAATGCTATTAGAGATCAAAAATTGAATGTTGCAAATAGAGATTTTTTCTGTTTTGTAACTACTAATGCGACATTCTCTAGTGAATATGTTCAAAAACAGATTAATAAAATAAAATGTGATTCTTTATTGGTTGTTGATGAAGCACATAATTTTGGGGCTGAATATTTAAGACATTTATTGTTACCAAGGTTTAATTATAGATTAGCCTTATCTGCTACTTTGGATCGACATGATGATCCGATTGGTACCCAAGCATTATATGACTATTTTGGAGAAAAGTGTATAGAATATTCTCTTGAAAAGGCAATAAAAGAGGAAAAACTTACTCCATATAAGTATTATCCCATAGTAGTTAATTTGTCAGAAAGTGAGTATGAAACATATGAAGATTTAACTGACCAGATATCAAAGTGTATAAAAAAAGGAACGTTAGGTGGCGTACAACTCACAGAAACCGGAAAAAAGCTTGCCTTGCAAAGAGCTAGATTGGTGGCTGGTGCGGTTAGTAAAATTGAGGCTCTTGCGGAGGAAATAAAGCCGTATATTAATAAAAAACATATATTGGTATATTGTGGAGCCACAAATGTCTTAGATGAAAATCAGGATGTAACTAATACTGATCAAGAAGACTTAAGACAAATAGATGTTGTTACGGATTTATTAGGCAATCATCTTGGAATGAAAGTATCTCAGTTTACATCTAAAGAAGATATAGAGGAAAGACAAATCTTAAAAGAAGAATTTGCAATAGGGGATAACTTACAGGCACTAATAGCCATAAAATGTCTTGATGAAGGTGTAAATATTCCGCAAATTCGTACAGCTTTTATTTTGGCAAGTACAACAAATCCTAAAGAATATATTCAAAGAAGAGGAAGGGTTTTAAGGACTGCTGATGGAAAAGATTTTGCAGAAATATATGATTTTATTACATTGCCACGGCCTTTGGATGAAGTATCATCATTAACTAAGAAACAGATAAAAAAAGAATTAACGTTAGTGAAAAATGAGTTAAACAGAGCAGAAGAATTTGCTCGAATAGCTTTAAATAAAATTACTGCCTTATCAGTACTTGATGAAATTAAAGAGGCGTATGGTTTAGAAGATTACCAAATTGTATTTGAGGAGGATTATGGCGATGGAGAGTAACAATATAGAATTAATTAACGGTATTGAGGTCGATACAGAGAAAGCACAAAAAATTATTAAGAAAATTATTGTAAAAGAGAAGAAAAATACTAGTACGAAGGAGTTTTCTTCGCCGGAGATGGTTAAAAAAATAAAAAAAATGATTGAGGAGGAAGTCGAATGTTATTAAGAAGAATGAAACTGTATAATTTTAGACAGTTTATAGATGAACAGATAATTGATTTTTCAACTGACTCACGCAAGAATGTTACTATTATTATGGGCGAGAATGGTTCGGGAAAAACCACTTTAGCTCAAGCTTTTACATGGTGTTTATACGGTGATACAGATTTTGATGACAAACTTGTACTAAACAAAAAAGTGGCGCAGGAGATTGGCCCCAATTCAGAGGCTAATGTTAAGGTAGAATTATACATTGATCATCTAGGGAAAGAGTATCAGATGATCCGTGAACAAAAATATACAACAGATTCTACTGGGGGATTAAAAAAGCCTAATTATCCTGTATTTAAGATTGCTTATAAAAATGATGATGGACAGCAAGAATTTGTTAAAGAAAATGAAACTGAAATACGTATGAAAGAAATATTGCCTAAAGAATTATCTCAGTATTTTTTCTTTGATGGTGAAAGAATAGGTAATATGAGTAAGGAAATAAAAAGGGGAAAAAGCCAGGAGTTCGCAAATGCTGTTAAAGGGCTTTTGGGACTTTCTGCTTTTACTAATGCATTAGATCATTTAAATGGTCGTTCACAGAATACAGTAATTAAAAACTATGAAAATGAGTATGACTCGAAAAGTAATTCCAAAATACTAGAGTATCAAACTGATATTAAGGATTACCAGGATAAGCTTGATAAGATTGAGAATCGCTTGGAAGAAATTGAGAACGAAAAAATAATTGCAAACGAAAAAATAGAAGAATATGGTCAGAAAATAGAAGAAAATAAGGATAGTGAAAAATTAGCGAAAGATAGAAATGAACTTATAAGTAAACAATCTGGTTTGAAAAGCAGCAAAATCACAAATACAAACAGTTTGCTGAATTCATTTAATAATAATGCAGCGGAATGGATTTCCACAAAATTAATTCATGATTCGTTAGAAGAGTTGGCGTCGGCCGATAAAATTGACACAGGAATTCCGGATATTCATGCTAGGACTATAAAATATCTTATTAATCGTAAAAAATGTATTTGCGGTGCTCCTATAGAATTTGGTGACGATTCTTACAAGGAATTGAATGCATTATTAGATTATATACCGCCTAAAAGTATTGGCACTCTCATTGGACAGTTTGTAAGAGATTGTGAATTAAAGACAAAAGGTGCAAAGGATCTTTTTGATGATATATCTACAAAGTATTCATCAATTAGGGAATTTGAGAATAATTATGATGAAATAGAAGCACAGATTTCTATTATAAATTCTAAACTTGAAGGAATGATGAATGTTGGAGAATTACAGAAAAAATATTCTGAGTATTCTAAAGCATTTAGAGAATTAGAAAAAGAAGAAAAAGAATTAATTGAAAAAAGAGGTGGGTTGAACACAAAGAAAGAACGATGTGAAACAGAAATGAATGAACTTGTTCTTAAAGATGATAATAATAAAAGAATTGCACGTTATAAAGCTTATGCTACATATATTTATCAATATATTAGTTCTGTATATAAGGAAAAAGAATCTGAAACAAGAATCAAGCTTGAAAAGACTGTTAATGATATATTTAAAGAAATATACAATGGTGGATTATCTCTTTCTTTGGATGATAAATACAATATACAAGTAAATGTTGATGATTTTGAAGGGTATTCAGGTGATATTGAGACATCTACAGCTCAGAGTATATCAGTTATTTTTGCTTTTATCGCTGGTGTTATAAAGATGGCAAGAGAAAATAGAAATGATGAAAATTCAATGTTAAACACAGAGGCATATCCTTTAGTTATGGATGCACCATTATCTGCTTTTGATAAAACAAGAATAAAAACGGTTTGCGACGCTTTACCACGTGTTGCTGAACAAGTAATTATTTTCATAAAAGATACTGATGGTGAACTTGCCGAGGAAAATATGGGAGATAAGGTTGGTCAGAGGTATTTGTTCTCGAAAACTAATGAATTTGAAACAATACTAACAAAGAGGTGATTATATGTTTGATAAAGAATACGCTTTTAAGGGGTCACATGCTGAGAAAGTAATTAAACTAACAGCAAAATTTGATGATAAGAATCAGTTATTTAAAAGAAATTATGATGTTTATAAATTAGCTCCAATAGTTGGTTTTTTGTATCAAAGAAAAGCTTTACCTGATAATGAATCCCAGCAAACAACTAAAATTTTTCCGGAAATACTTATGAATAATAAAGACGATTTATTATTTAACTATAGATTAATAATGCTTTTAGATAAAAAAAATGAGCCAGACATTGAAAAAAGAATTGATAAGGCGTTTAGAAATTATAGTAGTGACAAGTCGATAGATGATGAAAAATTATACGATGAGTATGTGCTGGGTGGAGTTGATGTATTATATGAAAAGCTGATTAATAATACGACTACTTCGGATGTGTTTCTAAGTAACTTGTATGATTTTATGGAAGAAATAGATGAACGTTATAATCAGTCGATTGATTCAAATCAAATCGAAGAATTATGCAAATTGGCGAAGGGATAATGGATAAAAAGGATATTATCGATTTAATTATTCATGAACTTAATCAAATAATTAACAAAAATGGACAGCTTACCGAAGATGAGATAATAGATTTATGTATTGATTATGATTTGGATATTGTTGATATTGATTATGTTTGTGAGAAAATACTGAATACTGGAATACGGATAGAAGATAATGATGAAGATGATGATATTTACGATAGAAGTCATGTTGATTATGATATATTCTTTACAACATTTTTATCAGAATATCCGTCATGGACAAATTATATAGAACAGATTAGAAAAATAAAACCTCCGCAACATAAAGAATGGTTTAAATTAATCAAAGAAGCTCAACAAGGGGATGAAAAGTCGCGCGAAAGATTGATTTTAATGTATATTAGAACCGCTATAAAACAAGCTTATGATTTTTCGAAAACATTTTATGTAGATTTTGAGGAGGCATATTCATATGCTGTTATAGGGCTGATTTTAGCTATTGATAAATATGATATTACCAGTCCGAGTAGTTTTGGCTATTATTATCCTCTTTGGATGAGAAATCAAATGCAGCGTTTTTGTGAAGTTAAACATAGCTTATTTAGATTGCCGGCTCATTATAAAGATGGACTTTTTTCTTTTGTTTCCTCAATCAGTAGATATATTGAAAATGATGATATTGAGAATACTCTAAATTTGATAGATGAAGAAAATTCCAATTATAGCTATTTAAAATATTTGTATCCTTTTGTAGAAATTCCTGAAGAATATGAAGTGGAGTTTGATGAAGAGGAAGATTTAGATAACAAAGAATTGAGAGAAATATTAGAAGAAGCAATGACAATCTTAACTGAAAAAGAACGAAAAGTATTAGAAATGAGATATGGACTGGATGATGGAAGAGAAAAAACTTTAGAAGAAGTAGGGGAGTACTTTTCGGTTACTAGAGAAAGAATTAGACAAATAGAAGCTAAAGCCTTACGAAAGCTAAGGTATCCAAGAATCAAACGACAAATCGAAGTGTTTTTATAAGAATATTAAGATTATTTGGAGATATTTAGAATTAAAGACAGCTATAATTAGTTTGGATGTATTTTTGATAATGATGAAAGAAGATAGGTTTAGCGATTGAAAGGTAAGAGATGTTTATTTATGTTGAAGGTAAATGATTTAAGACTTCAAAAATATTTTTGAGGTCATAAGTTTTTTTGCGACTAAGGAGGATAACAATATGGCTAAGATATTAGTGACATACTTTTCAGCAACAGGAACAACGGGAGTTGTTGCAACTAAGCTTGCAAAGGCTATAGGTGCAGATATCTATGAGATAGTACCAGAGGTTCCGTATACAAATGCAGATCTTGACTGGAAGGATAAAAATTCTCGCAGCTCTGTTGAGATGCAGGATAAGTCCAGCAGACCAACTATAGGAAGTGATCCAGTAGAGGATATAGAACAGTATGACACAATATTTATTGGATTTCCTGTGTGGTGGTATGTGTGTCCTACCATCATAAATACATTTGTTGAGAGCTATGATCTGGCTGGTAAGAAGATAGTTCTTTTTGCTACATCCGGCGGCTCTACATCTCTTGGTAAATCAGCAGAGGAGCTTGCACCAAGTGCTCCAGGGGCTGAGGTTATAAATGGAGATATTCTTAACGGTGATAAATCAGATGATGAGTTGAAGGCATTTGCTGAGAAGTATGTCTAAGGAATACATCATGAAAAGAATGTGATTTCCTTGGAAATATAAAGTAAAAGATAATTATTAAAATAGTTATATGTGCAGTCCCAATGAATTATATTTGGCTGCACATATTTTGTAAATGAGCTATCAGCTGATGAATGAACATTGAGTGATATATGGGGGTACTTATGGATGTATTACATGAGAAGCTAAAAAAAGATACAGAAACTGCATTGGCACGAATAAAAGAATCTGAAAAATATTTAGATAAGATTAGGGGAAGTCTTATTGGTGGTGCTGTAGGTGATGCATTAGGATATGCTGTTGAATTTGCAGATGAAGGATTCATTTTTTCAAGATATGGTGAAAATGGAATAACGGAATATGACTTGGATTCTATAAGCGGTAAGGCGCTTATATCAGATGATACGCAGATGACTCTCTTTACCGCAAATGGAATACTTGTTGGTGCCACAAGACTTGCCATGAGAGGGATTGGTGGAGCACCACATATGTATATGCAACGTGCTTACTTGGATTGGCTCCATACTCAGGAAGTGTCATATATGGATAGACAAAAGTCGGATAAAGGATACTACACAAGTGGAAGCATTTCTTGGCTGAGTGATGTTCCTGAACTTTATTCATCAAGAGCGCCAGGAGTTACATGTCTTTCTGCGCTGAGACGTAATAGTCAGGGTGGCATAGATCCTGAGGAATGTCTGACAAAACCGATTAATGATAGCAAGGGCTGTGGTGGTGTAATGAGAGTTGCTCCTTTGGGGTTGATGGATTACAGTCTTGTTAAAGATGATGTAATAATAAAAGAAGCTGCGATGCTGGCGGCTATTACTCATGGTCATTCTCTCGGTTTTATGACTGCTTCCATACTTGTTTATATAATCAGGAATATTGTGTATTTTAATGATGATAATACTCGGACACTTAAAGATATAGTTATGGATTCACGAGACAATGTATGTAATTACTTTCGTGAAGATACTCATGTAAATGAGTTAAAGGATATAATTAATCTGGCTATAGAACTGTCAGAAAATGAATTGGACGACTTAGATAATATTCATAGAATAGGTCAGGGATGGGTAGCTGAAGAAACATTAGGAATTGCTATATACGCAGCGCTTAAATATCATAATGATTTCTCAAAAGGGATAATTGCGGCAGTCAATCATGAAGGGGATAGTGATTCTACAGGAGCAGTTACCGGAAATATACTTGGCGCATATCTCGGTTATAGTTCCATCGAAGATAAATGGAAGAAAGACTTGGAGCTTCGTGATGTAATACTAGAAATGGCAGATGATTTATGCCATGGATGTGTAATGGGAGAATATAGTAATTATGATGATCCTGACTGGATAAGAAAGTATATGTATATGACCTGGAGGGATGGGGATATGAAATCAGAATCTTCAACTAAGTTCATTATGGAGAAAGGTGATATCACTAAGGGACATGAATGTGATGCTATAGTTAATGCAGCGAATACCAGTCTTCTAGGCGGTGGTGGTGTAGATGGAGCTATCCACAGAGCTGCCGGAAAAGAACTGCTTGCTGAATGCAGAATGTTAAATGGATGTAAGACTGGAAAGGCAAAGATTACTAAAGCCTATAATATTCCATGCAAGTATATAATTCATACACCGGGTCCGGTGTGGAATGGTGGTAAGTCAAATGAGGAAGCCTTGCTTGAATCCTGTTACAGATCCTGTCTGGAACTGGCTGTAGAAAATGGAATCAGAAGCATAGCATTTCCATCAATATCCACAGGTATATATTCATTTCCTTTGGATAAAGCTGTAAAGATTGCAATAGGAACAGCTAAGAAATTTGTAGATGAAAATCCTGACAAACTGGATGTGATTAAGTGGGTTCTCTTTGATGATAAAACTTTTGCAGCTTATCAGGAAGAACTAGATAAGTGGAATGTAACAGATATAGTTAATACGCCCAAGCTGGATATGATCAATCGGATGCTTCGTAATCAGGTATTAGTTAATGAACACGGCCAGAGTAAACATGGCGAAGGAAGTATTGAAGAAAAGGATACTGAGAATAATGCATTGCAAGTAATCTGTTTTCATAATCCAGATGAGGAAAATGGATATCTTAGCAACTGGTATATGTCTGACTTTATTGTTAATGGGATTAAATTTACTTCGATGGAACAGTACATGATGTATATGAAGGCTGTTACGTTTAAGGATAAGGCAAGTGCAGATAAAATACTAGCTATATCAGATGTGGCTGAAATTAAGGAACTCGGTCGTGGTGTAAAGAATTATAATAATGCAGTCTGGAATGGAGTTCGCCAGGTTATCATATATAAAGGGCTTCTTGAAAAATTTAGGCAGAATGTTGAACTGAGAGGGAAACTTCTTTCCACTGGGGAAGCTATTCTTGCTGAATGTGCAGTGTCGGATAAGATATGGGGAATCGGACTTTCAATGCACGATAAAGACAGATTTGATATGAGTAAGTGGAAAGGGCAAAGTTTGCTTGGATTTGCACTTATGTTGGTGAGAGATGAGTTGAGATGATATAGGAGAACAAAATGGGAACAAGAGCAGATAAAGCAGTGAATAATCATAAGAGTTTTCATACATGTTCCGGATCGGTCCTGGAAGCGTTTTCAGATGTGATAGGGATTAGTGAAGCAGAGGCTAAATCTATATCCATGCCGTTTGCAGGTGGCAGAATGGGTAAGTGCGGCGCAGTGCTTTCTGCTGAATATGTTCTAGAACAGAAATATGGAGCTGAGTCTGCAAAAAAGATTGAAAAATTTGAGGAGAGATTTAAGGCTGCTGATAAGGGTTCCGTGATGTGTTCTGACTTAAGAGGAAAAGTGCCAGGTTCCTGCAGAGCCTGTGTTACTGATGCAGCAAAGATACTTGAAGATATGATAGAGGGATAAATAAGATGAGTATTCTTATAAAAGATACAACGAGGGAAGAACGAGAAAGAATAGTGGCTGAGTCTATTGGCAATGTCAATGGTTCTTGTGATGGATGTATGTCAGGGTTGGCTGATATGTATCAGGATTATATAGATGGTAAGAAAGAAATCCGCGAGATAAATATGGAGTTCAAAGCTCACTATGAATCTGGTGTTGAAGGTCCTGAGAAGGCGGATTGTGGATATAAATATAATGGATGATAATAAAAGAAGATGGCTCTATTCCAGGGATAACCTGATGACAGCCGTCAGGTCGCTTGGTTATCCGGATAAACTGGGTGAAGAAATAGTTAAGAATCTTGGAAGTCCTAAAGCGATGGATAGAATGACTTCTTACATATATCAGGCGAAGCCTAAATCTATGGAAGAGGTTGTTGATGAGATGCTTGCTATCCGAAGCGAGATAGAAACCTGGAGAGCAAAGAAGGATAGTGAAGATGCCAATGCCAGGTATAACGAGATGTTATATTATGGCTTAGGAAACAATGAGGAAGATTAATCCGGAGCGATTTATGATACGTAAATATATAATTTATAATGGTGAGAGATTAGAATACAAAGAAGATTTTTACGGCAAACAGGTACTTTGGATTACTGATCCATCTCAAATCAATATGGAGCATATGCAGTTTGTTGGTGGCTATCCAAATGAGTATTGTATTTATCTTGAAGATTTATCCTTAAAAGATAGAGAAGAGGTATTAAGTCAATTGAGATAATATCGTTTGATTTTTAACCCACAAGGTTACTTGCATATATCCAGATAAAGTGTTAGATTATGAGAGACGAAGGAAATAAGTAACCTTCAAAGACTATATTATGAAAGGTAAGAAAGACAATGTACGCTCTTAGAAACATACAATTTAATAAGATGCAGAAAAACGTTCAGTTCTTTAATAATAAGAAATCTGGACTGGTTTTGATGTCCTTATTAGAAAGTATGTGTAGAGATAAGATTGTCTGATATAAAGCAGATATATTAATGTATGCACACCGCTTGTCTAATAAGGCAGGCGGTTATTTTTATGCTTTTGGGAAGATAGCTCCAATGGTAGAGCGATGGGTTGAAGCTCCATGCGGTACAGGTTCGAGTCCTGTTCTTCCCGCTTGGCAGTTCGTCTAATGGTAAGACGCGGGACTTTGACTCCTGTAATACGGGTTCAATTCCCGTACTGCTAGTATAGCCGATTGGTGTAATGGTAACACATCTGACTCTGACTCAGAAGTTCTTGGTTCGAATCCAAGGTCGGCTGTCTAAAGGAAAGTAGCTCAGCAGGTGAGAGCGGCGGCCTTATAAGCCGTGTGTCGGGAGTTCGAATCTCCCCTTTCCTACAATAATGCAGAGTAGCTCAGTTGGTTAGAGCAGTTCCTTCATACGGAAAAGGTCATGAGTTCGAGTCTCATTTCTGCAATATGAGTGTGTAGCTTAGTTGGCAGAGCAACGGGCCTTTAACCCGTAGGTCGAGGGTTCAAATCCCTCTACACTCACTATATCCGTGTAGAACAATGGTAGTTCGGCTCCCTGTTAAGGAGAAGGTTGTAGGTTCGAGTCCTACCACGGGTGCTTATGGATGTGTAACTCAGCTGGTCAGAGTAGCGGTCTCTTAAACTGAAGGTCGAGGGTTCGAATCCCTCTACATCCACTTATTCTAAAAGAAGGGAGGTAAAATGGAAAAATGGTAGAGTATCCGGTCATTGATCTAAGAAGTACTGGTGCAAGGATCAATGAACTTAGAAGAGAAAGAGGGATTACCGTTGACGAGCTGCGTGTTTATCTTGGAATGAACAACCCAAACTCAATATATAAGTGGTTCAGGGGAGAAGTTCTTCCGACACTTGAAAATATGTATGCTCTGTCTGTAATCCTCGAAGTTCCTATTGATGAAATTATTGGGAGGACAGCATAGTGGACAATATGTTAAAGAATAAACAGAAAGAATAACACGCTAAATCTCGTTTGATTATTGAGATTTAGCGTGTTTTGTTTTATACACTTCCAAGTTCGGTGTAGATCATTCCATGTTTTCCTCTGTCAGAACGGTAGAGTGTTATCTTGTTAACTGTCATGGACTTGTGAGGTATTGACATTCCAAGCATTCCCTTACGACATACAGCTTTACGAATAAGTGTTATGTGCGGAGAAAACTTCTTCCTATCATATGGAATCTCTGCATCGGACAGATAATGGCGGAGTGCTCTGACTACAGCTCTTAGTTCTTCTGAATTATCAAGACCGGCCCACCATAAGTCTCCGAAGTTTCCCAATCCTTTAAGTGAGATGTTGAATGGCTTGAAGCTGACATTCTCCATAGCCTGAAGTACGTAATCCGGATCAGGATAATCACCAATAAATGCAAGAGTAATGTGAGTATTATCTATAGCAGTATAGTTACCGGTAACACCGGCTTTTTTCATATTGCCTTGTATTTCCAGGAGGGCATTCTTGATATTCGGTTCCAGTTCTATTGCTATAAATAATCTCATATATTGTTACCTTTTGATGCTGTAATTATATCTAAGCGTTGTATCAATTTTGCATCGTATCTATGCGGTTTCGTCATTATAGGGAAATAATTCTGTTATTGGAGTATCCAGTGTTTCAGAGAGCCTATATGCATTAATAAGTGATGGGAGTCGAGTAAGTGCTTCGTAGTACTTAATGCAGCGTACACTTATTCCGGTTTTGGCAGACAGTTCCTTCTGACTTATGTTTTTCTCTGTTCTTACAGTCCTAAGATTTGAAGTGATATTATCCATAAGCATACCTCCTGTTTCGAATTGTCAGCTGAGATTTACTTTTTCTAGGTTTTATAAATGCCTTTTGTATATCTGACAATTCTAATTATAAAGAGGTAGATGTCCCTTAATCAGGACACGACTCTTCCGTACACACGGAAATCATTTGCTTCAGTGATAGGGATAGGATCATATTTTGGATTTAAAGAGATTAGTTCGACATAGTCAGGTTCTTTATGGAGTCTCTTACAGTACGCATTGCCATCAAGATAGAAGATACCGATATCTCCGTCGAGCAGTTCGGTTGTACGTTCTACCCATACTATCTGTCCATTAAGATATCTTGGCTCCATAGAATCTCCGTTAAGCCTTATACCGAAATGAGCTTTTTCTGGTACTTCGCTGCCAACTTCTTCAAGTTCATATTCATCACCGTCCAGGAATTCACCTGACCCGGCAGATGCAGGTAGAAGATAGAGTGGAAGCTTTCTTCTGGAAAAGCTTATTACCTTATTTGTTTCTTCAGTTTGTATATGATACTTATCTGTCATTCCAAGTATATTTATATAATCCAATGCCTTTTCTTTTCCTTCAGGAGTCAGAATAGAAAATGGATTATCTGGATTCGGTTCGATAAATACTGAGTATATATCTGTTATTCCATATATCTTGCATAATAAAAGGAACTGCTTTGGGCTTGGGGATGAAGTGCTCTTTTCCCATGCGGATATGCTTTTATTAGATATTTCCTGATCGAGAGCTGAAAGCTTTTCGGCTGCTTCTTTCTGAGATAATCCAGCAGCTCTTCTGTATTTACCTAAAGTTTCTCCTATCGTTACCATTGAATCACCACCTAATTTTTTATTGTATATCATTCACAAGATGTGTCGATCACCTGTATATGACTATACAACATCTCGTGCTAAAAGACAAGAAAAATCTTAAAATACTGGAATGAGGGAACAATATTGCACTTGAAATCTGTAAATATTAGAATTATAATGGCTCTACAGTAAATGATTACTGCTAATTACTAAAAGCGCTTTTAAGTAGATTTTATTAAGGAAAATATTGAAAAGGAGAGGATGCGAATGATTGAAGAAAGCCCTTATAAGATCTATGTAGATGTAAATGTTGAATTTACAAAGGATGGTAGCTTGATTCCAAAAGCAATCCATTGGAGTGATGATAAGACTTACGAGATAGAGAAGATTACTGATGTTAGGCGCGCAGCAAGTCTTATCGCTGGAGCGACAGGAATAAGGTATACCATTTATGTAGAAGGCTATGAGAGTCATTTGTATTACGGTGATAATCATAGATGGTTTGTTGAAGGTAAACAGAAACGTGAGGAAATGATTGAAAGTGCTTGAGTTGTAGAATGCTCAGCACTCCATTAAATCCATAAATCTGTATAGGGTTGATATAGGTGAACTAGTGATGCCTCTGGTTCATATTCTTAGTAGACTATTGCACGACATACGGATGTGATAGATGCTAAGATGCCGAATCCTGATAATCCGGTCTATGATTCTCTGACAGCATTACTTGGAGAAGGTGACATTTCCCTTTCCTTCGAAAAGTACATTTTAAAGATTGTATTGAGAAGGAGTGTTTCGAATGAAAAAGGTTGGTTTTACAGTAGATTATACGACAGATACTATTGAACTTAGATGCAGCAAGTGTAACATGAAATTGATGGACTATATGATCCAGAACGATGATACGGCATGTGCTCTGAATGGAGTATGTCTAAAGTGCTCCAGGTGCAAGAGGGTTATAATGCTGATGAAATATACAGAGGCAGTCATCAGACAAGGATGTGTGATTGCGAATAACAAGACAGTAAAGAAAATATGACTATAAGATTCTCTGATTTAAGGGAATCTGAATATAAATAATTAATAAGGCTCACCTGATAAGTGGCACATCAAAATGAATCAGAGGTTCCGACTGATTCTGGTGTGGACCATAAGGACGCAGGGAACTCATTACCACAGGCGTGGTTTTGATTCCTATGCGTCCTTTTTTTGTTGTCGATTGATTTATCCGTCCAAGATGCTTGGGCTGGTACATCAGTGGATAACTTTACCGGTAAAAAATGATTGGCCAGTCAACATCCCTGAAATACAAATTTCAGGAGGTACGGTTATGTACGATTTAGTAGCAGTAGGAAGGGTTTTAAAGGAACTCAGAAAGCAAATAGGAAAAAATCAGGTTCAGGTCGCAAAGGAATTAAATATTGATGCCAGCTCATTATGCAGAATTGAGAAGGGCAATCAGGCTATGACAATCGACTATATGCTTATGATCGCAGATTATTATAATGCCAGCCTTGATTATATATTTGGCAGAGCTTCTATTGTGGATAATGAGGTGACTTCTGAATATAATGCGGTTCCTGAAGAAAAGAAAGCTGCGGTAAAGGATGCAATGATTACATGTATTAAGCTTGGAAGAATGTAAAATACCATTCGCGACATCTTATATTCCATTTGCAACAGATTTAGTGTATGCATTCTTTGACTGTTGTATTATCCAGACATAAGTTAAACAAAGCGAATAAATAATAATACAAATCGCAAGAAATATAAGAAGAGTCGAGGATATAAAAATGGAGAATACAAATAAGAAAGAATCAAAATTATATGCATTTTTCAAGGATGACAATCCTAAAGTATTAATGATCTTAAATGGCATTACAGCAGCAATCTGGGTTTTTGTTACAGCAATGAATCTATATTCATTGAATACATATGCTCATGTAAATAGCTTTAATACATATTTTACTGGTGGACTTGCACTTTTCTATATCGGAATGACATTTGGATATGCTTGTAAATATGCTAAGGCTAAGAAGCTTGAGAGAGGTGAGTAGGTATGTCGGTGAGTGCATCAATTGATAGAGCTGTTAGTAATAGAACAGCGGCTCTTATGTATGGGATTTCTGCATTAATATGGATAGGTTGTATGGGTTTAAATATTAGTGCGATAATGGCAGGGACTGAGGATCCGGAGGATATATTTATAATTTCAGCAATGGCTATCTTAAGCCTTGGGCTTATGGTGCATTATATAAAGAATTATGTTATACACGGAAGGATAAGTATAGGCTTCAGGGAGTCATTTAGAATATATTTTGAGGGACTTCGTATGGAGACCGGTAGGCGAAAACTCTATGCTCCTATATTTATAGGACTCACGATTGGCCTAAATATAGTAATGCCTATAGCGCTTTTTATTGTAGATGTATTAATTAAGCATAAGCCAATGCATCAGATAGATATTGTTTCAACAGTATTTGCCGCATCAATATTTGCGTTAATATATGCAGTTTTAGCATCGGGAAATAATTCTAAGAAAGTGAAAGGAAATAGTGAAAATGAGAAGAATATATAGGGTTGAAGAAGATAAAGTGGTTGATGGAGTATGTGGAGGAATAGCTGAATATTTTGATATAGATCCAGTGATAGTAAGAATTACATTTTTACTAACAACGATGTTCACAGGAGTAGGGCTGGTAGCGTATATTATTTGTGCTTTAGCATTTCCAAAGAAGAGTAAAGTAATTGCTTAGTATATTGATTTTTTAGAGATGATTTATGAAATAGGGTGTCTGATGGCACTCTATTTTTATATGTAATTATGTTGCTTCATATGGTAGACTATGAAACAGTATTCCCTGAAGAATGTAAGAAAGCTTTTGAGATGGGAAAAGATTTAGTATAAAAGAGGAAAAGGAATATCACTACGATGAGTAGATTTGAAGATAATGAAAATGTAAAAAAGATTTTTGGGGATATTATAGATCTTAAATCTTATGAAATGATGGGAAAATCTAAATATGATTTGGTAGTTCGTGAAGCTCTTGACCAGATCAGGCGTGGTAATAGAGGAAATGCAAGACAAGCAGTACGTCGGGTTGTAAATATGTTTCCTGATGAACCGGCAGGTTATTATTTAATGATGATGACTAGGGCAGATAAGGAAACTGTTGGGGATGAGGTTGACTATGCTTATAAAGTTCTTGAATGTGCAAAAGGTGAAGAACGATATATATATCTTAAAGCAGTTTATGACGAATTAAGTGATCGGGCAAAATATGTTGGGTACGCCAGTTTACGTGGCTCAATACGAACCTATGTAGAGGAAAAGATGAGTTATAAATATGTAAAGGAAAGTATATCTACTCAGCAAACAGTTTATTGGGAGGCTCTGAGTGATGTTGTAAACCATAAAGAATATATTGGATATTTTGAAAGACTTATGGAACTTCTGGGAAAGATTTCAGCCGAAGGATATGATTTTACAAAAGATTTTAATAAGCTTACCAAGAAGGTAGAAAGAGATAAGAAGAATTATTACGATTATATAGAAGAGTGTAAACAGAAATACAAAGAATTAAGTGAAAATTGAATATGCCGTCAATTTTTGACCTTAAAATTGCGTCCGCCGTTAATGGCAGGGCGCATTTTTTAATGTAAACTTTTAACCATAGAAAACAGCAGAAAGCACCGGTTGCAAACGGCCGCTGTTGAATGAGCGTGCACGCTTCAAACCTAATAACAAATCAATCAAATAATAAGGAGCGAAGCAAATGTATACAAAGGAAGAAATAAATGTTTTATCAGCAGTTACAGAACTTAATCACAATATGGATGATCTTATCGAAGCAGTCAATGATTTGAATATCATGTCCATGAAGATAGTGGCAGAAAAGGATCCAGAGAATGTAACGAAAGAGATGATTCTTGCACTTGCAAAGAATGGGATTGATGTAAGGAATCTGAATGACTACTTTAATAATGTATTGCCAGAATGTCTGGAGATATCAGATAAGGACTCTAAACAGGAGCCCCAGATGATTAGGGTAAAGGTTAAGAAGAGAAAAACTGCAAAGGAAGTTGATTCGTCAATGGGAGCAGTTCCGCCAACTGATAGAAGACTTACTGGAAATATAGTTCATGATGATGAAAAGAAGAGAGGCGTTATATTTGTTAAATGTAATAAGTCGCCGGAGATAGAAAACAGGGTTGTTGATGAACTTATCCAAGCTGCTAATGACAGAGACATTATGATCCAGGAGTTCATCGTAAATGAAAAGGATGGGGTAAATAAGTTAAATGCCTGGATGGAATCTGAGATGATTGATTACATTATTATGAATAATCTTGATGAATATAGTCAGTATCCAGTAACTCAGTTCTACTTACTTGATCATGCTTTCAGGTGTGGCATAAAGGTACTTCTGAAGAACAATGAATTTAAGCCTGTACTTCCATTTTAGGATTTGAGGTATGAGAGCGGAAAACTTACGTCCGGTCGTTATGCCAGCAGAGGTAGTAATCTTTGCTGGCAGCAAACCGGCGGATGGGATGCCTCATTTCCCTACGGAGGATGAGGCGTGGGAATATATAAAAGAGTTAGAAGGTATCAGAGAGGTCGGTGAGATAAATGATATATGATCAGTTTGTAGTAGGTGGGATAGTTCAGACTATAAGAAGAGATAGGAAAATAACTCAATTAGATATGGCTGAAAGATTGAACATAAGTGTAGATCATTATTCTAAACTTGAACAGGGATGCGAAGGTATGAGTCTTAAGATACTGTTTGGACTTATGACAATCCTAGATGTCGATGCAAATACTTTACTACTTTATGGAGAAGATGGATCCAAAAGAGTTGCGAGAGTAACAGCGAAGATAAATGGCCTGAAAAACATAGATCATGAGGTATTTTTGGATAGTGTAGAAAATATGATTGATTCTTTATATCAAAGAGAAAAGGAAAGGTTGGCGAGTTGATATGCGAAGAAAGATTCCTTCAAAGAAGAATGATATTAAATGTATAGTAATCCTCTCCAGCTGTGAGAAGGATGACTGGGATAAGGCAAAGAAAAAAGAGGATAAGCAGCTTAGCTATATAAATACTTATGCTAAGAAACATCATCTGATTCCAATGGAAATAGTCAGAAGGGGATGCTTTGGTCCAATGGAAATGAATAGAATTCTTCATAATGTAATAAAGAAAATGGATTCAGGAAAAGCGGAGGCAATACTTGTGGCAAATGCACTATCAATATCAAGCAGTATTTCGGATGCATATTTGAAAGTTGGAAAGGTGGCTCAGGCAGGATACAGATTCATATCGGTTGATGAAGGTGAATTATACTTTAAACTGTTTAATCCTGAAGTCGGAAAGGTGGTTGAAAATGGAAATTAGAAGAGGCGATATCTTATGGGTAGAGTTTCATAGTGGGAATGGTCATGTGCAGAGAGGAAGACGTCCTTGTGTTGTAGTAAGTACCAATAGGGTGAATAGTTATGCCAGAGTAATAAACGTAGTTCCAGGTACTACGAATTTAGAGCGGAAGAATAATCCGGTTCATCTGATAATCAAAAATATTGATGTTAATGGTTACATGGGGAAGGATACCATGTTTCTTATAGAACAGATTACAGCCATTGATACAGATCAGGTACTGGGGAAAGCTGGTTTTGTAAATGCAAATACTTTAGAGACTATTAATGAGCTTATCAAGAAGCAACTAGGTATTGGGAAGGAGCAGGTAGATGAACAAACCAAACAGAAATGATGAGGCTTTATATAGAACTGTAGAACAGATAGCAAAAGAAACAAATCTATGTAAGGGTAAGGTAAGAGAACTTGCTAAGGAGGCAGAATCTATTATCCGTATTGGTAGAGCGGTTCGTATTAATGCTTCCAAGTTTTATGAGTATTTAGAAAAAGAATATGGATGCTAGGATATAGGGGAACTGGATAGTCTTCCGGTTTCCTTATACGTCCATTTAGAAGATATGCATAATTAAAATGTATTACAAAAAGATGACATTTGTGAACTTATCACAATTGATTTCTGAAACGCCGGAATATATAATAAAAGTATGCAAATGTGAACTTATCAATAATGTGAGAAAAATCGAGGTGATGGATATATGGCAAAGAGAACTGACTCAAAAAGACGTAAGCTTAATAACGGAGAGTTTGTCAGATCAGATGGAATGTATGCATTTCGTACAGTGATAGATGGGAAACGTCGTACTATTTATTCTAAGTCTTTATCAGAACTCAGAATTAAAGAGGAAAAGCTTTTGGAGAATCTTGAAAAAGGTCTTGATATAGATAAACAGAAACTGTCATTAAATGATGTAGCAGATAAGTATCTGGAATCAAAGGCTAAATCTGTTCAGATAACAACTCTTCGCACTATGACATATTATTATGACAGGTATGTCCGTGATGAACTAGGAAAAAAGAAAATTGCAGATATAAAAAGATCTCAGATAAAGGATCATTACTTACATCTTATTTCCAGGGAAAACAGAATAAGCATCTCGACCCTTATAAGGTTAGATACGATATTAAAGCCAATGTTCGAAAGTGCTGTATATGATGATATTATATTAAAGAATCCTGCAAAGGGAATAATAACAGAGATTAAGAATGAATCTCGTGAGACTCCGAAAAAGGTATCTGCATTAACAGAAGAGCAGCAGGATGATTTTATGAGTTTTCTTATGTCTAGTAGTAAGCATGAAGGGGTAAAAAATCTGATTGTCTTTTTGCTAGGTACCGGATGTAGGATTGGAGAGGCGTTAGCTCTTCAGTGGAGTGATGTTAATTTCGATAGTAATTTCATATCCATTAATCAGGCAGTCGCTTATACAAAGGTGGATGGACATTATAAGCATTTGATGAAGAGAACAAAATCAGAATCAGGAGACAGAATTATTCCTATGTTGAAGGAAGTCAGAGAGGCACTTGAAGCAGAGAAACTTAGACAGAAGAATAATGGAATGATCCAGCCTGATTTAGATGGTTATAATGATTTCGTATTTTTAACTATCAGAAATACAGTGTATACCAGAGAGAATGTGTTGACACAGATAAAGCAGGTGGTTAAAGAATATAATAAATTACATCCGGATAACGAGCTTCCGGATATGTCGACTCATCAGTTGAGACATACCTTTACAACAAGACTTTGCAGAAATTCGGATGATCTTAAAGCTATACAGAAGATACTCGGACATAAGGATATAAGTACTACGCTCAATATTTATGCAGACGCTACAGAGGATGGAATCAAAGAATCAATGCAGGCACTTGAAGGGAAGATGTTTAAAAATAATAATAAAGAATGATTTTGATATAAGGCAAATAAGCAGGGGCGAGAGTTTCCTGCTTGTTTAATTTGTCGCTTATGTGGCGACACAATTATACATAAGGTTTTGTATAATAAGCTTGTAAGTTGATAGTTGTGATTGTGTTTTTCATAGTGTACCTCCGGCAGGGATTTGCATATAGCGGTCCCTGCCATCTTTCTTTTTATACGGTACACTCTGTGTCGCCAAGGTGGCGACCATAATATAAGAATATAGTGATATATTTTATGTGTTGGAACGTGGCTGAATTTGATGAGGTTACGATACGTAACTAGAGCTATTGCATTATTATTTGGGACAGAATTATAATCACATTAATCAGAGTCGACACTGATAAAAATGAGGTGCTTATGGATATAGATGATACAAATAAGGATATACTCAGACTTCTAAGGGATAATGGGCGGATGAGTTTCACTGAAATAGGTGAAAGTCTTGGTCTATCGAGAGTTGCTGTAAAAAAGAGAGTAGCGAAGCTTGAAGAAGCTGAGATAATTCGTGGTTACAAAGCCGTCATCTATAGAGCAGATAATGTAAAAATGCTTATGGAGATTACAACGGTAGATGAAGATTACGAAGATCTGTTGGAGTATCTTAACAGAACCGGATATGTGACAGAGCTATATGTGATGACTGGCAAAAACCGTATTCATGCCACAGCGGTTGCTCCTGATGTATCAGAATTAAAGTACCTTGCAAGAATGGTAAGTAAGAAGTTTGAAGATAAGATCAAAACAATTGGCTGCCATGGAGTTAATGAAATAGTCAAAGATAAATTTGGAGGTGTCGAATATGATAGAACTGGACGAGAAAGTAACAAGCGAAATGAATAAATACCTTGATGGAACAACTATTGAGGAAATACTTGTGAGAAACAAGAAGATGTTCCATTTTCAGGTGATGTTTAATAGTACTCAGATGGAACAGGAGATAGATGTTCTCGAACTCAGTGTAAGAGGATATAACTGCCTAAAAAGACATGGTTTTAATACGCTGAGAGATCTTGTTAATGGTGTAGAGACAAAGGAGGATGCAACAAGTAAAAGACAGCTTCTCAGAGTTAGAAATCTTGGAAGAAAATCAGCAGAGGAAATACTTATGAAACTGTTTTATTACCAGTTTCAGGTTCTTTCTGATGAGAGAAAGAAAGAATATATGCAGAGAATTGTCGAAGCAAATTTGTAAAACAGAAAGAACTGATTGTAGAACCGTGTCGCCGATATGGCGACCAAATCACAAATAAATGATGTTATAGTCACTTTATCAACAAGCGGAAAGTGGGGTGATTATATGAATGCTGATTTTAGTTCACAGATTAAAACTGTTATTGATGGAGTATTTAAGATAGGAGATGAACTTGATAAGAGAGGGATTGGAAAGCAGATAACTAAGTCAGATGATGGTACCATTAGGGATGCCATCAAAGCAGAAATACTTATGTTCATTTTTAAAGTCTTGGATCCTGAAAAGATGTTAAATGAAGAAGGACTGGAGTATATAAATAACTGCCTTGGCTATGATTTTACATTGCTGAATATTGAAGTTGCACGAAAGAGAACATTAGATGATAAATTCCCACAAGTTTCAGTATTGTTGCCAACTTTTCTTGTAATCGATGGTGAGTTGGGAGGCAATACATTATCTTCTACATATGTGAAAGCAATATCTTTTGTGACAATAGGACTAATGAACTGCAGAGGTGCATCCCTGCAGGAAACAATTAATTATTGCAGAAGAATAAAGATATATTCTGATATGGTTACGCGGTGTCTGGACACAGAGATAGATCTTGATCCATTGCAATATATAGACGATGCTAATAAATCAATCATTGAAGTTGCTATCTCCATAGATGAAAAGATTAATACGTATGATGCTGAAAAGAAATACCTGGAGTTATCAGTTGAGACAGTAAGGAAGACTATACAGGCGGAGAAAGAGAAGAAAGAACGAGGAGAAACTGATAGAGAGATAGAATTAACAATTGATTTTGTAGAAGAATCAGAAGAAACTTCGAATGATGCAAATGAAAAAAACAGTGGAGTAAAGGCTACTTCTGCACTTGAGAAGCTGGACAATCTGATAGGTCTAAGGAGTGTTAAGAATCAGATTCATACTCTCCTGAATGTCCAGATAGTAAATAAGAAATGTGCGGAATATAAGATTGCACGTGAAAATATAGGAATGCATATGATATTTACCGGAAATCCTGGTACTGGTAAGACAACGGTTGCCAGACTAGTTGGTGAGATATATCATGAAGAAGGACTTCTTTCAAAGGGGCAATTTGTAGAGGTAAGTCGTGCAGACCTTGTGGCTAAGTATGTAGGACATACAGCTCAGCAGGTTAAGGAAGTTGTAGAGAAGGCAAAAGGTGGAGTGCTATTTATCGATGAGGCATATTCACTATCTAGAAGTGGTGGAGATTTTGGACAGGAAGCTATAGATACTCTGGTTAAGGAAATGGAAGATAATAGAGATGACCTTATTGTAATAGCAGCTGGATATCCATCTCTGATGCATGATTTCATGGATGCTAACCCTGGACTCAGATCAAGATTTCCTATAACTGTTGGTTTTCCTGATTATACAGCTGAAGAGCTGATTAAGATATTTATGCTCTTTTGTAAGGATAATTCGTTAGAAGTGGATTCATCAATTCTTAGCAGAGTAAAGACAAGTTTCAAATCAGAAGCTGCTAGGAAAAAGGCTAATTTTGGTAATGCCAGGATGGTACGAAACTATTTTGAAAAGATGATTATGAATCAGGCTAACAGGTTAGTACTTGGAAATATGCTTGGTGTAGATGATGTAACGTCATTTGCAATGGATGATATTCCAGATAATGGGATTACTAGAAGTTATATACCGAATTATGACAATGATTTCTATGTGGTTTAAGCGTTTGAAAATGATGGTAGTAGATGCTGCGAGAGAATTATGAAGAGGATTAATCAATTATGAAAGATGGAAATAATTATGCACTCCTGGTAGGAGTGGGGAAATTCAATAATGATGATATAACTGATCTTCCGACTTATGAAAAGGATACTACGCTTATAAGTGATGCACTTATTCAGGGACTTGGATTTTCTCATGAAAACATCAGGATAGTTGGCGAGGATGGAAATGTTACAAGCAAGGCATTTACATATGCTATTCTTAATTTTAAGAAGGCTTTAACTGAAGATGATACATTTGTTTTATATTATTCCGGACATGGAAAGGATAATGCACTATACTTCTCTGATACACTAGTAGAAATTAACAGTATTGTCAGAGTTGTTGATTCGCTTCCGGCAAGAAGAAAATGGATAATCCTGGACTGTTGTCATTCGGGTGCAGCAAAGAGCCCAGATACTGTTATGGTTCCAAGAATGACTGATCTTAAGCTTTCAGATTTTGTTGATCATGGGACAACGATTATGGCGTCAACAGGAGCAATGCAGAGATCGTCATTTGACGAAGATCATAGTTTATACACTGGAATGCTTTGCAGAGCTATTATGTCTAATAGAACCACAAGAGATGGAAGAAAATCTTTGTGGGATGTAAATGACATGGTTCTTTACATGATGGATGAGTGGAATAGAGAGAATTCGGAGAAGATACAATATCCTATTTTCAGATCTTCTGAGATAGGTTCAGTTAGTTTTAAAGTATCCGAGATGAATAGCAGCAAGGAGGACTCTGAACCTGATATAAAACCTATTTTTACTTCGGAAGATTATATAGTGACAGAAGCAAGGTCTCTAAGTACCGTCAGCGTAAAGAGAACAACTGCCTTTATAATTCTTAATTGTGAAAGAACAGATGATAATATAGTCAGAATTACAAATGAAGTGGCGCTCCTCGTTAAAGGTATGGATTTTGATAATAGACATATAGGTCGTGATGCGAAGGTTGTCTGGTGTTATTTTGGAGCGGATACATCAGATATGATAAAGAGTAATTACTTTGCTTATACAATTTGGTCGGATGATCCTGAACAGAGAAATATTCATTTTAGAGATAATAAAAATGCTCATATTGTAAATGATATTTATATATTCAAAAATGGCTCTTATGATCTGGTAAGGAAACTGAATCAACCAGAAGTAAGCTGTGAAGAATATAAGGCTGAACTGAACAAAGCGGTATCTGATATAATTAACATGGGCGAGATATTTGTAAGAGATATTACTGAAGTATATAATAAAACCATGGATATAAGTGCATTTAGAAATGCATATGTAACATGGGTAAAAAAGATTAAAAAGGACTATATAAAGCTTTCGGATATGAGCAGTCCACCGGATGAGATATATGACTACTCTGAAAAGGTTCTGGAACTTGCAGGCTGGCTCGTTGACTTAGGGATATACGTTGAAGGAGATAAAGAACTTGAGCCGATAGATCATTGGGTTATAAAAAATGCAGTTCGAAGATATCATGAGAGTATTGGCATTATTACAAATTTGCAGGAAGATATTGGATAGATATAGTGTGGCGTATAAGAAGGGCTTGCTTGGTAGTTCAATCATAGTCTGATACTTAGTAAGAAAAAGGAAGGACGTAGATGGATAGGATTAATGACAGTATTAGAAAAGAATTAAATGAATACCTGAATAGGAACTATATTGCCGTAGAAACAGATGATGGGATAGATGTATTTGATCCTAAAGCTACTTTTAAGGATGGAACGATAGATGGTACTAATTTATCCGTCAGTAGTCTGGAAGAGCTAGTAGGTAATGTTGGTGAAACCTTCTGTGAAATGCTATTTCGTAAAATAGAAGAGAAAGGTTACACAGATGCGGAAGTATACAAGAAAGCTGATATAGATCGAAAACTCTTTTCAAAGATTCGGAGTAATCCTGCATATCATCCTCAGAAGAATACTGTAATTGCGCTTGCCCTTGCCCTGGAACTTCCCATTGATGAATTCAATGATATGCTCTCAAGGGCTGAGTATGCTCTATCACCTTCAAATAAAGGTGATCTGATAGTCAAGTTCTTTGTAGAACATGGAGTTTATGACCGGATGACTATCAACTTTATGTTGGACGAATATGGTCAAGATATTATAAACTAAAAATATGGAGTAAACAATAATATAGAAAAGGGGCTGATAATAAATGAATATTTATGAGGATTATAAAACCAAAACCAGAACTAGATATTTTGCTAAAATTGTTATTTTTATTACTATTATAGGAATGATTTCTCTTTCGTATTATAGCTCGATTTATGCAAGAAAAGAGTATACCAAGCGTAAGAATGATTTCGAAAAAAGCTTTACAGAATACTTTGATCAGAAGGTGAATGATTTATATGAGAAAGATTTTATCAAGGATTACAATGTAAGTAATATTAGTTATGTGATAAATGATATTACGTTTTATTCAAATAAGGATGTTATAGACGTAACACTTCAAGTGGATTGTGATGAACGCACATATAAAGATAATGAATATTTGATGGAGTTATCAGTTGGAAATGATTTATGTAATGCGTTTGATAGCTATAATCGGAAAATTACAAATAAATCATTTGAGATAGTTGGTGAAGCGAAAGTAAATGACCGTTCAATTAAAGTGGTTGGATTGGATAAAACTTACACTCCGGACCTATATACTTATGTAGATGAAGGAAAGGATTATAGTAAAGAAATATTTATCATTGGTGCATGTATTATATTAATTTGCTGTATTATTCTATTAGTTACTAAAAAAGGTGTTAGAAATCTATATATAGAGAATCAGGATAAGTTGACGGAATTCATTCCTAAATTAAAGAAAAAGAGGATCATAGCAACTGTATTTATATGCTTAATAGTTTTGATTTTAGGTCTTGGACCGATCGGTTATGGCTTTTATGAAAAAAATAGTGAGTATAAGAGAGCCAAAGAATTGATGGCCAGTGGTGATTATCAAGGGGCTTATAATAAATTTGAATCAATTGATAATATTAATGATGCAGATGTATTAAAGAAGGCGACAAAAAACATTCTTGATGGCGATTATGATGCTGCCATTGATCTGTTAAAAAGTATGCAAGGATATGACTCGCTTATTGAAAGTATTACTAATAATAAAAATGAGACTTATTATAAAAAAGCAAATGAATGTGTTGAAAATAAGGACTATATAAATGCAAGAAATTACTACAATCAGATTCTTGATTATAAAGATTCTTCAGAAAAATTATCTGAAATAGATGATTTAGCTTCATATTATGACGCAATAGAATGTGAAAAAACATCTATTGTAGAAGCTTTAAAGATTTATAAAACTTTACCGGAAGATTTATTAGATGTTAAAGACAAGATTGCCAAGTGGGAGGTTTATAATTCTTGTGTAAATGAATATGGAGATATAGGTGGATATGTGGTTACTGGAATCTCTATAAATGATTTCTATGTTGATGGTGATCAAATAAAAATGAAATCTGATGCCTGGGCATATATAGATGTAAAAGAATCGACAGATTCTTCTTATGATTTTTATGGAGAATGGGACAACAGAGAAATATATATATCGCCTACAAAGGTTAAAATAACGGAAGGTGGAAAATCTAATATATTAAAAACTGATGGTACTGTAGAAGAAGGGATACAAAGAACAACTAAGAAAAACACGCAAGATAATAATTCTAATGGTACATGTCCGAACTGTGGTGGTACAGGAGTAGTAAAATTTTACTATGGTGCAAGCGACTGGGAGGCGTATATGGATGGAGTTGATCCGTATGAACTTGGAGAATGTCCTATGTGCCATGGAACCGGAAAGGCTGATTAGTTATTTTATATCTATAGCATTGAAATATATTTTCAAAGAGAAGGCAGATCTTAGCCTTCTCTTTTTTTAGGAATTGTCGCCATAATGGCGACCACTAACAGTATTAGATTTTGTATGATTTATTCATATTTGGAAAAGGAGGTAAATGGTATGACGAATGATAGAAATACGAAAATAGGTGAGATCGCGTCTATGGTTTGTCAAATGAATGAGGAACAGCTGAAGAATGTTCATGAATATACTGAAGATGAGCTGAAAGAACCGAATCATGAAGCTGTGGCGCTGGATGCCGTGATTCAGATTAGCAAGAAGTACGGAAATAAGAAATCAGGTATGAATCAGGAAGGAGAATAGGATGAGGAAACTAAGTAAAATTGCCATTTTAAGCATAATTTTAGTGATTTCACTTACTGCATGTGGAAAGTCAGAAAATGCTCAAGCTGTTGATGATAAGATTCAGGCTATAGGGACCGTGACTCTTGATAGTGAGAAGGCTATTTCAGATGCTGAAGAAGGATATACTGCTTTAACAGATAAGGAAAAGAAACAGATTGAATACTATCAGACTTTGACTGAAGCAAGAAATAAGTATGATGCACTCGTTAAAGCAAAGGAAGAACAAGAGGAAAAAGAAGCAGCAGAAAAGAAAGAAATAAAAGATGATATTGAAGATTTGATCGATGAGAACTCTATTAAAAAGGCAAGAGAAGAAATTGATAAAATCGATGAAAAGTATTCAGATATTAAACAGGAACTTGAGGGAGAGATAGCTGATAAGTGCTATTCCGGTTTTAATCTTGTTAAGTTTGGTGAAATAGCTACTATACAACCAGAAAAGTCAAAAGAAGAGCAGGACGAGGGCGATTTTGTAGCGAATTATTATTACTTCAGAAGCCTGAGTGATATGAAAACATCGTTTGATGACTATAACGCATATCTAAATAAAGAGACAACAAAGACTGGAAGTGATAGTTTTCTTATGACTACATATAAATATGAGCTAGACGGAAAAGAAATCTCATATTTTATGTTTGATGTAAGTGTTGATGGATACTATTTGATGCAAGTGAATTGTTATAAAGATGCAGAGTGATAAAAAGAAGTAAAATCTAAGCGCAGATTTTCCAAATTGATTGCGAGTATACTTAAGTAAGTATAAGTATACTCACAATCAGAATCAAATAACGAAACTACAAATATTGAATAAATAACACCTTGAATGTCATATCTTACATTGACAACGTTCGCCTCACTGAATATAATATAAGTGTTAGACAAAAGTATATAATTTAGCAAAATATGGGAAACCATGTGACGCAAAGCTATCAGGGCCTAAGAAGTTTTTTATGGCAGCCAGTTGCAACTGTAGGAAGGCATCAGTCATAGGCGTAAAGCTCTATTCTGATGCGTTTTTTGTTTAATAATGTGAGGTACGTATGAATGAATATGCAACTATTAAAGAAATCGCAGCAAGATGGGGCGTATCGACTCGTCGAGTTCAGAAAATGTGTGCTGATGGAATGATTCCTGGTGCCATGAAATTTGGCCGCGATTGGGCTATTCCTAGAGATACTCCAAAACCAAAAGATCACAGGATAACTACCGGAGAATATAAGAATTGGCGAAAAAAAGAGGATGCTGAATAAATTTAGAAATAACAGTGGGAGAATATTTATATGAAGTCGTATTCAGGAGATATATATGAAAAAGAGGTGTTATTAAAAGCTGCTTATGCTTTCACCGATATAGCGTATATTCATCTTGATTATAAAAATGGATATTATCAAGTGGAGTTAGTTGGTAAAACAGAAGATATTCCAGATTTATATGAGAAGTTCGAAAATGAACTGGTTTGTCAAGAGACGAGAAGGATAGTCACGAATAAAACTAAAGATATACGAGAAATAATAGTGGCGAGGTCGTTATCATCAACTATGGCTAATATTACAAATGAAGATGAATTAATAGATAATACTAGCTCAAATGATGAAGAGTTTTGTGCAGATGAAGTATTACAGGATTGGTTTGGTAAAAAGAATTGAAAGTTTTGTTGGAATTATCTAAGGAAATATATAATTATGAAAAAATATTGCATTCGATAGCGGCTTTTTCTGATTATGCTTATATACATATTAATGATGCTCCTGATTACTATATATTAGAGTTTTCAGAATCAAAATATGATCTGGAGTTGACAAAGTCTGAATTTGAAAACTATCTGATAGATGAATCAAATGATTTGGAGTGACTTTATGATTGTTTGTGAGGCTTTACTTATTACATTGATTGTAATGATGGGTATATATGTTACTATCACGGATCTGAAAAGTGGATTGATTGAAAATAAAGTAATAGTATTAACGGCTTTGTTAGGAATAGTAATAAATATAATTTATTTCCATTTCATTGATGTAGGTTTTTTGAAAATATATCTTATTAATCTACTGAGTATTAGTGTTCTAGCAATATTGTTATATGCATTTCATTTTTGGGCTGCGGGTGATAGCAAAATGATGATGTGCGCAACGATGTTATTTCCTGCCAGGTTTTATGACTTTAATCAAGGTGGTTATATACCTGGAGTGATTTATATCATTTTGATTTTTTTGATAGCCTTTATATATATATTAGCTGAATCAGTTTATCTAACAATTAGAAAAGAGAAGTTCTATGGTAATAAGCCAAGTGACATCAAGAAAAGTATTATAACTTTTCTAAAGGATTATGTGATTAGTTTGCTATATATGAGGTGTTTAACTGGTGTTCTACAGTTTGTTAATATGGAAGGATATATAAGGTACCAATTATTTATCGCATTTATTTGTTTATTTGTTGCAGTATGCATACACAGCTATAAAATTTTTAAGAGATGGTACTCAATTTCTATTGTATTAATAACTAATATTGTTTTTCTCGTTATTAATAAACAAACAATTACTATATATACGGCATTAAGTATGTTGATTTTACTTTTTGTTCTATTGTTGAGATTCTTTTTGAATGGTTATAACTATAAAGAAATAAACGTTTCAGAGCTCAGACCTGGAATGATTTTATCAGCACAGACTGTTATAGGATTTGCTCCTTCTAAAGTTAAAGGTTTACCAGATACTACATTTGAAGATATGAGGAGTAGATTGACGAAAGATGAGGTTGATTCAATAAACAGATGGAAGGATAGCAAGTATGGTAGTGAGAAGATAGTAATTGTAAAAAAACTACCATTTGCGGTTTTTATTTTCCTTGGAATGATTGCGTATTTTATTATAAGGATTTTCTAGTATGAGTTTAATGGTTAAAAATTGGGATTTAGGGGATAGAGGATTCGTAATTGATTTTAGCAGTGATAAAAAACCACATGCTTTGTATAACAATGAATCAATAACTATAGATGGTACAAAGTATAATATTGCTTCTGATGATAAGTATGAATTATATGAGGGCGATATTATTAGAGTTTTTACAAATGGAAAGATTGATATCGTTTATAGAAGTGGTATTAAGGAAATAGATTTATTTGTGACTAACATTTGTAATTCTAATTGTATTATGTGCCCAATGTCCGAGTACTCGAGAAGAAAACAATTGGAAAATCATTTATCTTGGATAAAAGAATATATTAAGCTACTTCCAGATGATATATTTTACATAAATATTACAGGAGGAGAACCTACATTTTTGAAAGATGATCTGATAGATATCCTGTATTTGATTAGATGTAAGTACGACAATGTACAGTCGCAGATGTTATCAAATGGGAGATCGTTTTCTGATTTCAATTTTGCTAAAAAAATAGTAGATGCATCATTAACAGGAATGCGATTTGCTATACCGCTGCATTCATCTGATCCAATAGTACATGACAGCATAACTCAATCAAAGAATAGTTATATTCAGACAGACAAGGGAATTAGAAATCTATTAAAGCTCGATCAAAAAGTTGAAATACGAATAGTCCTTTCGAAAGAAAATGTTGAAACTACTTTTGATACGGCTAGTCATATTATAAATAATTATAAAGGTGTATTTTGCGTTAATTTTGTTGCCATGGAAATGATGGGGAATGCAGTAGTAAATAGAGAAAAAATATGGATGGATTATGATGAAGTCTTTAAAAAAATTAGGCCAGCCATAGATTTACTGATTAGACATGGGATTGATGTTCAGCTTTATAACTTTCCACTTTGTATGGTAGATAGGGGATATTGGAGTATAGCTGTAAATAGCATAACAGATTATAAAATAAGGTATTTTGATGAGTGTGAAGATTGCTCAGTAAAATCGATATGTGGTGGATGGTTCTATTCAACTAAACAGGTGATGAATCCAAAGGTTTACCCAATAGGTGCAAGATGAAACTAAATTATTTTAATTTTAGAAAAATAAATAGAAAATATTTAATAACTAATGAACTGGGATTTTATTTATATCTCAAAGAGGATGAACTGGATAATTTAGTCAATGAGAGATATAAAAGTTTATCTATATCGACTTTAAAAGAATTGGAAGATAAATTCTTTATATATGATTGTGACGACGATGTTTTTATAGAAAAGGTAAAACAGCTATATCGAGAAAGTAAGAGATATCTTTTTTCAGCAACAAGTTTACATATTTTTGTAATGACAAATGCTTGTAATCTGGCATGTAGGTATTGTCAAGCACAGGACTCTGATCAAACTTGTAAAGGATTTATGACAAAAGAAACCGCAAAAAAAGCAGTTGATATTGCATTACAATCACCAACAAATTATCTGACATTCGAGTTTCAAGGTGGAGAACCATTACTAAATTATGAAACAATAAAGTATATAGTTTTATATTCAAAAGAAGTGTGTAATGATAAAAAAATAGAATATTCGATTGTATCAAATACACTTTTATTAAATGATGAGATGATTCGATTTTTTCAGGAGAATAATGTTAGAGTATCAACTTCATTAGATGGTGGAGAAATTGTTCACAACTATAATCGACCAACTATTGCAGGAGAGACGACATATGAAAATGTTGTAAAAGGGATACAGGTTTTAGCTGCCAATAACATTGGAGCGGGTGCAATTCAAACAACGACAAGGAAAAGTCTAAATAATATTGAAGAAATTATTGAAGCATATAAAAAGAGTGGATTAAGACAAATATTTGTAAGACCTTTAACTCCACTGGGATATGCGCATGAACATTGGAATGAAATAGGATATACAGCAGATGAATTTTTAGATTTTTATAATCAGATATTGAATCTGATTATCGAAGAGAATAGAAATGGTAATTTTATGATAGAAGGTCATGCCATGATCTTTTTAAGAAAAATCTTACGTCAGGACTTTGGAAATTATATGGAATTAAGATCTCCATGTGGTGCTGGAACAGGACAGATAGCGTACTATTATGATGGAGATATATATACATGCGATGAAGCAAGAATGGTTTCTGAAATGGGCGATGATTCCTTCAAGCTTGGGAATGTTGATAACAGCTATGATGAGCTAATGGACTCGAACATATGTAAGGTTACTTGCCAGGCTTCGGTTTTAGAATCACTTCCTAGCTGTTGCGACTGTATTTATCATCAATATTGTGGTGTTTGTCCAGTTGTAAATTTAGCTATGAACGGAAGTATATATGAAAGGGAAGCTAATTCATATAGATGTAAAATCTATAAAGGTATATTAGATGCAATATTTGAAAGATTAACTGATGATTCTATTAAACAAATATTTGAAACATGGGTTTAAAAAATGAGTGTAGAAAAAAAAGGTATAAAAAATTTAAGAAACATTGGTATAGGTTTAATGGTTTCAGCTCTTTCGTTTGGAGGAGCTTACACCGGAATAGAAATGTCAGAGAGGAATAATAGTTCTTTGCCGAGTGAAGCTTCTGTAGAGTACAGGGAAACCACTCAAGGTATATATGTCGGAGCAATTCTTGATAATGTAATGTCAGGTGACGGAACGATGTATTATTTTGATGGAGATAAGTATGAAGGACAGTTTTCAGAAAGTCTCAGGGATGGATCTGGAAAACTAACTTGGGCAGATGGAGATATATATGATGGAAGTTTTTCAGCTGACGAAATAGAAGGAACTGGCGTATACACGTATTCCGATGGGGCTGTATATAACGGAGCTTTCAAGGCTGGAAAGAGAGAAGGAAGTGGAACATTTACTTACACTAATAAGGATACTTATGAAGGTGAGTGGAAAAATGATGTTATAGACGGAGAAGGTAAATATACTTTTTCCAATGGTGACTATATTCAGGGACAATTCATAAATAATAAATTTGATGCTGGTATTTTTTCTACTAAAACGGAGTATGGTCAGCTAGATATATATATAGAAGGCGGAGCGGAAACGGGAAAGATTAAGTTTACTGAAACTAATGGGAATACATATACTGGAAGTTGTGTAGAGGGGGCTTTCTCGGGAGAATGTGAAGTGGCATTTGCTAATGGAGATTCATATTCGGGAAATGTTGAATCAAATCTTAAAAGTGGTGAGGGAACATATAAATGGGCAGATGAAGCATATTATACCGGAGAATGGAGTTCAGATAAAATGGATGGAACAGGAAAATATTACTATGGTAATGGAAACCGCTTGGAAGGATCTTTTTCAAATAATAGACCGACTGGATCATGTGATTACTATAAGAATGGTACCAAGTATAAGACACAATGGAACAGTGATGGGGTTTGTACTAGCGTTACAGAATAGAGGATATAAAAATGGAAGATAAGAATAAAGGAACAATGTTTCCTAAGGTGAAAAAATCTATAGAAAATTTCTTATATGAGGAAGAAGGGCATATTTCAAGAAATAAGGTTGTTACGCTAGGAACACTGGTATTAGTAATGGCTTTATTGATGGGGGATGAGGTTTATGCCGGACATAGATCACATAGTTCGCATAGATCACATAGTTCGCATAGTTCTCACAGCTCAGGAGGTGGAGGAGGACATAGCAGTCATGTATCACATGAATCTCATTCAAGTCATGTTTCATCTTCTGATCATAGTAGCCATAGTAATGCGACTACAGAACATAGCAATCATGGTTCACATAGTAATCATAGTAATCATTCATCACATAGTAATGCGTCGCATTATGATAATCCAACAGGAACTATAAGTGGATCACATGGAAATACAAGTTTAGAAACATTGATATCGGGTGTAAAGATAGATGAAATAAATGATATAAACACACCTTTAGCTAATAATATACCAGATGTAAGTAGTGAGGTTAATTCGGTAATAAGTATACCTCCAAATACACAGGAGTAATAATATGGGTTGGAATTATAGAAAGAGTGTTAATCTAGGTGGCGGAGTTCGTTTGAACTTTTCTAAAAGCGGTATAGGTATAAGTGGAGGAGTAAAAGGCTTTAGGGTTAGTCATGGTCCAAGAGGCAATCGATTGTATGCATCAATACCTGGAACTGGAATCTATTATACAAAAAATTTATCATCAGGCAGAAATGGTGGTAATAGAAGTAATCGAAGAACAAATACATCTGGATATGTTAGACCAGTGGACGATACTCCAAGAACATATCAGTATACAGAGACTGTAACTAATGACTATACGGGAGAAACAAGAACCCTTAGGGCTTATACACGTTGGGAACTTACACAATTAGTAGAGGTTGAAAGAGAAAGACAGAAAGCAAATGAACTTCGATTTAAGCAACTGGAAAATGTTCGTAGCAAGAGAAAAAAAGTTGCTATCATGACTGATCAAGTTCAAAAAAGTAGAAATGAATATAGTCAGATTTTAAAAGATACATTAGATGTTGATGACAGAATAGATTGGAAATCAAAAATGTCTTTTGAAAAGTTTCCTGACTTTAATTTCAATGAACCAGCTCCTAAAATAGACTATTCATATAAGCTGAGTTTTTGGAAGTCATTATTTATGAATGAAAAGAAATTTGAAATTCCTGAAGTGAATAGCAAAGAAATGGATGCTTATGAAAGCAGAAGAAACAGAGCTATTTATGATTATATAAAAGCAAAAAATGAGTTTAATGCAAAACAAAATAATCAGAATGGAGAGATGGACTATCTAAAGAGAACTTTTGAAAGTGGTGAACAAGACTCAATAGAAAAGTATATTTCGCTTGTACTATCTTACTCAAAGTATCCTGCTGATTTCGAGCATGATTTTGATATTAGTTATAATCCTGATGATAAATCTGTTATTGTCAATTATTTGTTTCAGGATATTGATTCATTTCCAATAACTGAAAAGTACGAATATAACGACACAAATGATGAAATAGAAGAAGTGTTGATGGATAAACAAAAGGCTGAAGAAATGTATAGAACAATTCTTTATAGAGTTGCAGTCAGAACTATACATGAAATATATGAGTCTGTTTATACTGGCGTAGTTAATGAAATTAAGTTTAATGGTTTTATAGTTGATGAAGGTGAAAATCAATGTGCTTTTACGATGAAAAGTGATAAGAATTCATTTTTATCGTTAGATCTTCGAAGTAGATTTGAAGATATTCTATTCTCAAACAAAATAGAGATAAACGCTATCAATGATTTTACGCTTGATGATGAAGTTCAAGCATATGTATAGGTGGATGTATGGAAAGAAGTGCTGTATCAAAATTATATATATTGTTATCAGCTTGTAAGCCGAATGATGAAAGAATAGCAAAAGGAACACTCATTTCGCAGATACAAGAAATGGATCAATATAAAGCTTTACGTGTAAATCAAGCTGCTAGAAGACTATCTCGCGAAATATATAATAAAGAATCCTTGAAGAATTTAAGTATCCAACAACTAATGGATGTTCAAAAAATCATGTTATTTATAAATGAACTGGTTTCGGATTTGCAGGATGTTATTCAATTTGGAGATATATCAAAAATAGATAAAAGTATCGAGATAGACTATTACAACTATTTGTCAGTTAATGGATTTATTGAGATGTTAAAAAGCATACCCAGAGAAGGTATCAACATCACAAATATTCCTGCTGACGATCCATGGAAGATTTTTGAAGATGATACAGTGGTAAGCATTAATGAAGTAATGAATCTTATGGATATTGAGGATATTGATGGTCTTGAAATGGCTATCACTAACAAACTCGATGGAAAGGTTTACTGTATTAGCTCTACAGAGATAGCTGATCAAAGACACATATATAGAGATATGTTTAGAAAAGTGCAAACTGCGGAAATTAAATTAGAAATAGTAAGGAATAAAATTCTATTTAAAAAAGTTCTTTTAGGAATTATATGTGCTGGAGTTATAACGGTGTTTATATTACAGAATACCTATTTGCTGCCATATGCATTGTGGTTGTATCTGATGTTTTTTGCTGTATTTACGGTGTATTTGATTGTTGGATGAATTTTTGAGGTTGCAAAATGAAAAATAGTAGTGTTTTGACCTATCAGAATTACAAGATAGATGCGATAGAAAAAAGTATAAAAAGAAGAAAGTTGCGATTTAGGATAACTACGCTCGTTTTGATTTGTATTCTTGTTGCGTGTTATTTTGTAATACCCAATATTTATATTTCATTACAGGATAAATTTCTACATACTACAGATAAACAAGAGCTTGATGGTTTTTTCTCAAACGATTATTTGAAGAATGATAAATCTATAGAATGGTATGAGAAAAATGATTTAGGTAATACAAATAATAATTATTTAGTCGGATTTCCTAATTCGGTAGATTATTCAGTGCTTAACTCAGAATTAAATGAAGGAATAGTCTGTGTAAATGACAAGAGAGAAATAATATATATAGCAAATGGAGACAGTATAGTGTTGTCAAATGTTCCGATAATAGAATTTGTAGTGAAGGGAGACAGCATACTATATATTTCTCAAGAGGATGATAAATTATACAAGATGAATTGTAATGGCGAGATAAAGGGGGAGTTGGTACCGGAGTTGTTGTTAGATACGCCAATAGATAGATTCGCTGTATTAGGAAACAATATTGTTTATTTAGATAAAGCAAGCAAATTGTATTTGTGGAATTCAGAAAATAATACCAAAACCATTATATCTGAAAATGTTAATAGATTCTTTTTAGGAGATGGTTTTATTGTTCAGAATGGAACGGATATATTTAGAATCGATTATTCGACAAATAAAACTCAAAAGATTATATCTGGAGGAATTCTAGAAGGGTATGACTCAGAGTCGGTATATTATATAGATTCTGATTTATCAGATGATAAGTACGAGTTGCTTAAATATGATACAAATACTGAAAAAACAGAATCAGTATCTGTTTCTGAAAAGATGATACATGGGGTATATTTTGATGAAGATAATGTATATGTAGATACAGTGAAATAAGGGGGCGAAGCAGTGAAAATAGAAAAATGGCATCAGGAACTTGAGAGATTTTTAGATATAAAAACTGCATTTGTGTTTGAAGGGAATGTATATGATTTACATGCCTATCCAACTAAGATAGATGATCAGATTAGATGGGATATGGTTTTGATAGATAATTATTTATATAGATTCTTTTTGGATAAAGGCTACGAGTCTGTTGTTTTTTATAATCATGTTGATGGGTTCTATAATTTCTTCAGTAAAAATGATATTGAGTTATTTGCAGATTTGACTGGAACCAAGAAAAATCTGTCGAATGGATATATCAATGTTGGGATGGCGCAGTCAGCTGATTTAATAAGAAGTGTGATGGATAATAAGGAACATCCTGTAGCTATTATTCTTATGCTTGCTTCTAGATTTGTTATAGCAGCAGATAATATTTCAGAGGCTGAACGAGATTTTTACACAAAGATCATGATGGCTTCATTGAAAAAATCACAGGTAAAAAAAGAAGAGCGCTTTATAACAAATACTATGATCTTTATTTGTGAAAAGTCGAATGATGTACCTGTATGGTTCTATTTGGATAATCCATTTGTTAAAAATTTAACAATTCAAAAACCTGATAAAGACACTAGAAAACAATTTATAGATTCTCAAATAAATTATTTTATAGGTGTTGATGAGCTCAACGAGGATGAATTGAAAAAGGCAAAGGAAGAATTTGTCGCTTTGACAGATGGATTTCAAAATGTTGAACTTAACTCGCTAAAGCAATTATGTAAAAATGAAGGTATATCATTAAGCAAAATATCTGACGCAATCAATATGTATAAATATGGTATTAAAGATAATCCTTGGAATGATATTCCTGTTGAAAAGATACAAGGAGCAGAAAGTTATATCAGGTCTCGAATAAAGGGACAGGATCATGCGATAACACAAGTCCTAGATATAATTAAAAGAGCTGCGAGTGATATGTCTGGTATCCAACATTCAGGAAAGACTAAGCCTAAAGGTATTTTGTTTTTTGCAGGACCGACGGGAACAGGAAAAACTGAACTTGCAAAAACAATGGCTAATCTTCTATTTGGAGATGATAATGCGTGTATTAGATTTGATATGAGTGAATATCAGCAAGGGCATTCAGATCAAAAACTTCTTGGAGCTCCTCCAGGATACGTCGGATATGAATCAGGTGGTCAATTAACTAAAGCTGTAAAGGAAAAGCCTTTTTCAATTATCCTTTTTGATGAGATAGAAAAGGCACATCCTTCAATTTTTGATAAGTTTTTGCAAATACTTGAAGATGGACGTATGACTGATGGAAAAGGCGAGACTGTTTATTTTTCTGAATCAATAATTATATTTACAAGTAATTTAGGAATTTACGACACTGATGAATTTGGAAATAGACATTTGAATGTGGCTATGGATATGTCATACGACGAAATGAGCAAAAGAATCATAGATTCAATCAGTAATTATTTTAAACTCAAACTTGGAAGACCAGAAATCTTAAATCGAATAGGTGAGAATTTTGTAGTGTTCGATTTTATCAGGGAGGATGCTGCTAAACAGATTCTGCAAGGGCATATAGATAAGATTTCAAATGCATTAAAAGAATCTAAAGAAATCAATATTACATTTAGTGATGAGGTTCTGCGAATTCTTCAAGACAAGGCTTTCGGAAATTTAGAGAATGGTGGTCGTGGAATCGGTAATATGATTGAAAAGTATTTGATAAATCCGCTTTCGAGATATCTGTTTGATAATGGAGTATCTGAGGGGGCGAATGTTTTGGTAAAAGGAATTGTTGAAGAAGACAAGATAATTAGTTTGATATGTGAGTGATTATATGTTCAAGGTATATGCGATAACTGATATTGGTAAGGAAAGAAACGAAAATCAGGACGGCGTATTTGTTGATGGAATACGTGTTAGTAAATCGTTTCATAGACAGCTTTATTATGAGACGGATTCTGATTATATTCATTTGGCTATTTGCGATGGAGTTGGGAGTACAAAGTATGCAAGTGAGGCTGTGGAATGTTCGTTGGAATTCCTTTCCACTTGTTCAAAATTGAATAATGAAGAAGAGATAACTGAAATGATTGTTGCATTAAATGAGTATGTGTATTTAAAGATGAATGAACTCAGAATGGAAGGGGCGACTACCATAGCTGGTGTGATAATTAATAAGAATGCTGCTTATGTTTATAATATTGGTGACACCCTTGTGTTTACAATAAATGGTGGCTATCTTGAAAAACAGACTATAGATGATGTGCAGAATAGTACTTTTGGAGAGGAACAGATAGATGAAGATGGTATTCATATCAAAGCTCCATTAATTCAATCAATTGGTACAAGTGGATTAATTGAGAAAGTTCATGTAAAAAAGGTGGTAAATGAGAATAGTTTTATAATTTGTTCAGATGGAATCTCTGATTTGTTGGGAATAGATGGAATGGAAGATGTAATTAATTCAAGTTCATCTTTAAAAGATATATCAGAATTGATGGTTAATGAGTCATTAAATAATGGTGGGTATGATAATTGCTCCATAATAATAGCTGTGCAAGAGGAGTGTTGATATGGCTAGAAATCGAATAACAGAGTTGTTCAAAAAAACAGGCGATAATATAACGCAAAGAATAAAACCGAAAAATAGTAGAACAGAGATTATGCCAAATACAAATCAAGGTGGATCTGCAGTTACTTGGATTATGGATGGAACATCTGATTCAGGACCTGTTCAAATTTCGGAAGGTTCTGACATTAATGGATACTCTGTTTTGCAGATTATTTCAGAGAATACAGGTGAAGCAACTTTATTTCTAGTTGAAAGAGAAGGGGTAAGATATGTTTTAAAACTATATCATAAAAATAAAACACCAAAAGAAGAACTGATAAGTTTAATTCGTAGTATTGATTCTCCAAATGTAATTAAGGTATTGGATTCAGGGAATTATTATGAAAGGTATTATGAGGTTCTAGAGTATTATGAGAATGGTGATTTATTATCTCTTATTCCTGTTGATTATCAATATGTCGAAAGTGTGATTGTACCGTCAATTAATAACGGAATAAAGGCTTTGCATGAAAAAGAAATAATACATAGAGATATCAAACCTAGTAATATTTTTGTCTCTGGAGATAAGAGTAAGGTTGTGATTGGAGATTTTGGAATTAGTTCTATTATTAGTGGAGATGTTAGTGTAAGGGCTACTAGTATGTCTAGGACGTTGGGGTATTCTGCGCCAGAAACTTCAAATGGATTTATTTCTAAAGAATCAGATTATTATTCGTTTGGAATAACACTATATCATCTGGTTTTAGGACAGGATCCTTTTGCCGGAATGTCTGATATGCAGATATTGTATCAGACAATTAATAAAAAAATAGAATTGCCCCAGAGTGTTCCTTACCGAATTCAAATACTAATAAAGGGACTTACTCTCAAAGATAGAAATGATCGATGGGGATCAGAAGAAGTTGAACGATGGTTAGCAGGAGAAGATGTTCCAGTCGCTGAACGAGTTGTACAATCTGCCGCTAATAGACCATATAAATTTGCAAGCGAATCATATTATGAGATTGATTCTCTGAGCATGGCATTTGCTCAAAATTGGGATAATGCAAAAAGACACTTGTTCAGAGGACTTGTTGATAAATATTTGGCGACATTTGATGAAGAGATGGCATCTCAATGCATGGATTTGAAAGAGTATAACGATAAGGATTTGGCTGTCTTTAAATTAATATATCTATTAAACAAAAGAGCTCCTTTATGTTATAAGGGTCAATTATTTAATGATTTAGAATCATTATCACAAGCAATGTATAACAAACTTCCGGAGATAGATGAAGATATTAAGATGATGATTCGTTCTGGCGCTTTGAAATATTATGTAGATATAAATCCTTATGATCAAAACCTTAAAGATGAAATATCTCACATTACCAATGAATCAATAGATGCCACAAATAACGAGTATTATTACAGGGTAATGTATTTGTTTGATCCAACACTTGGATTTAGGATAGATAATGCAAGGTGCGAAGATTTGGATGATTTTATAGATCTGTTTTGTAATTCTCAAGAGGATATTCAAGGTAGAATAGCAAATTATGTTATTTCTAACGATATGTTTTCGGCATGGTTAATTACAATAGGTTATGAAAATCAGGTTGTTAAATGGAGAGAGGCTTTTAAAAAGGTGGTTGTATGAGTGGTCCTAAATACAGTTATGCTATCATTAGGGAACAGCAAAGATTAAAACAGTTACAGAGGAAATTAGAAGAAGAACTTGAAAAGCAAAAATGTCAGCAACTAATTTCTGAGATAGGTGTATTAAAGAATAAAATTAAAAATGAAAAAGAATCGGTTGATTTAAGTGAAATAAAGAGGATTCTTTCAATCGCTAGTGATGAGTGTATTAATATTCCTACTAAAGATAATGCTTATAGGAAGGTAGATGAATTAGAAAAGTACTTTAGCATTGAACCAGATTTATCAGGGAATAGTAATAGTTTAGTTCTTCAAAAAAATAAGTTGGAACAGACTTTGGTTAAAATTAAAAATCTTAAAGGCATGATAAAAGAAGACGGAAAGGAACTGAAGGCTGTAATAAAGGACAAGATACAAGAAGATAGGTTAAGTGAGTTTACAAGTATAAACTGGAGCGATACAGGAAGAATAATATCCACTGAACGATCAGATGTACAAGCTGTTTTTTATGAATATATGGATTTAATATCGGAGTCTTCATATTATGACGAATATAAAGCGACAGCTGAGTCTATTATTATAGATTCGTCAATAGATGCTGAATATAAAATAAAACAAATTAAACTGAGAATTGATGCTTATAAGATAGCTAAAGAAAAAGAATCAAGCAATATTGAGATGCTTGGATTGCTAAATGAGTTGATTGCGTTAAGAGCATCTAATGGAAATGAAGCCAAAGAATTACCACAGAACATTGATGATATAAAAATAGAAATTGAAAAAGAAAGAAAGGCGAAACAGAAGGAACTTGAAACTGACTATATTACACATAGTGTTGTGGCTGCATTTGAAAAACTTGGTTATAAGATAGATGAGGCAACTTCGTTTGATTTAATAAATGGTGTAAGAAAAGGATTTATTGATTATGGTGATAGATCGTTGGTGAATGTTGCAGTTTCAAATACTGGTCAGATGCTTTTCGAAGTGGTCGGAGAAGGAAAAAAAGATGAAACTTCAGATGATGATATACAGCGAATCACATCTGAAATGAAGAGATTCTGTCCAGATTACGACAAGGTAAAGGAAATACTAGAGAATGATTATGGGATAATTCTTGAAAAAGAAAAAAGGTGTGAGCCTGATCAAAAGTATGCCCGAGTTGTTGATTTAGGTGAGGAACACGCAAGTCGTAGAGTAAATAAAGAAAAGAAGATGATGCATTATGATGATTGAAGTAAAAATATGTGATAACTGTGGACATAGAAATCCAATAAATGTTATGGAGTGCGAACAATGTGGCTTGGATCTGACATTTGCTTATCCTCAAATGGTAGATGATTCTATAGAAGAACCTTGCGAAGAAAATGAGACGGGCTCAGGAGTGGTACTTGAATATGTTTCTGATCCATCTTATAGGATAAACGTTACTAAAGAGATATCAGTTGGAAGAGACTGTGATGAATTATCTGAGATTATGAATTCTAGTAACTATACCAGTCGTGTTCATGCAAAACTTAGAATCAAAGACGGAAAACTTCAGGTAATGGATGCGAGTACAAATGGTACATATTTAAATGATGTTCAGTTGAAAAAACTCGAATGGGTAGATGTTAATATTGGGGATAAGATAAAGTTTGCAGATTTGGAATTTGTAGCAAAGGGTGTCGATAATGCAGATTGACAGAATTTATTATCCGGTTGAGACTCTTGGACCTGGAAAAAGGATAGGAATATGGACAATTGGATGTAATAGAGGCTGTGTTAATTGTTCTAACCCTGAATTGTGGAAATCCGATCCAGGTAGAGATATTTCCATTGACAATATATTGAATATGATAGGTGGTATTAATAAGCCTGATGGTATTACGATTACCGGTGGAGAACCATTTTTGCAAGTTGATGATTTATATGATCTAGTAAACGGAATCAAGAACTACGGTATTGATGATATATTAATTTACTCGGGTTATACTCTTTCGGAATTGAAAGAGATGAAGAGTGCTAAAGTTATTTCTGTATTAGATTCTATTTCTGTTCTTATAGACGGAGCTTACATAGATTCCCTAAATGACAATATAGGGATTAGAGGTTCGTCAAATCAAAGGATAAACATATTAAATAATGAATATAGGAAACGTTATGCTGATTGTGATAAAGGAGAACGAAAAAGTCAGATAGTTATTAGCGATAATCTTATTATGTCCTTTGGGGTTCCAAAGAAGTAATCAAAGAGAGGTGGGGAGTATGAGCAATAATAGAATTGGATTATCAATACTCCTGATTTGTTTCTTGTTATGCGTGATCGGATGCCAGTACATTCCCAATCAAGAAACGTCAAATATAAAAGATAAAAATATAATATATGGGGAAGCAGATTCCCCTACAGATGCTCACACTGAAACAAATGCATTTGATGAGTTAAATACGGAACAATCTGTTGGAATACAAGAGGATTTGGCTGAAGTTACAACGGATTCGGACAAGGATACTACAAAGGAATATGTTACTGAAAATACAGAAGAGGTTACAGAGGAATCTTCTATGACAGGTTTTGATGTTTCTACGATTCCTGATTTCAGTGGTGAGCCTTTTTATATTCTGAATAATAATGTTCCGTTTTTCAACGAGACAGAAAAAAATAATAAAGACGATTTTGAGAATTATAGCGATTTGGATGATTTGGGAAGATGCGGAGTTGCATATGCAAATATATGCATAGATATAATGCCTACCGAGGAGCGAGGAGAAATAGGCCAGATTCGACCTAGCGGGTGGCACACTGTTAAATACAATGGAATTGTTGATGGTAATTACTTATACAATAGGTGTCACCTGATCGGTTATCAATTGGCGGGGGAAAATGCAAATGAGAAGAATCTGATCACTGGAACTCGTTATATGAATATTGTTGGTATGCTATCTTTTGAAAGTGAAGTGTATGAATATGTTCAAGAAACCAATAATCATGTGTTGTACAGGGTGACACCTATTTTTGAGGGTGATAATCTAGTTGCTTCAGGTGTTGAAATGGAGGCGTATTCGGTTGAAGATAATGGCAAAGGAGTGTGTTTCAACGCATATGTGTATAATGTTCAGCCAGGTATAATCATAAATTATGCAACTGGAGATAGTGAGGTTGATCCAAATTATAGTTATGTATCTTCAGAGGATAATAATGTAACTGATAATGAGGATTATTCATCAGAAGAAAGCACGGCTGTTATTCCAGAATGTGATTATGTTTTGAATACAAATACAAAGAAATTTCATTATCCAAGTTGTGGTAGTGTACAAGATATGAAGGATAAAAATAAAGAATACTATACTGGTGATAGACAAGCATTAATAGATCGAGGATATAGTCCATGTGGAAGATGCAAGCCTTAAGGAAATATAAGCTATCAGTGGGCTGCTGGCCCACTGATTTTTATAAATGTAATGATATAATTCTAATATAGGTTGATTAAGGAGGAGGTTAACTTATGCAAGTATATGGAGTGGGTAAAAATGGGGGCTTTTTTGGCATAAATAATGACTTAAATGTTTCAGTGGAATATGGGGATTTTTGTTATAGTGAACCAGGAACCGGTAAATTCGTATATCTCATTCCGGAAAAACGTCCGAAGGGTTATAAAGAAGGGGCTTTTGAATTTGATGAAGACGATTTTGATTTTGATGAAGCAAAATATTATGGGAAATTTAAAATATCAATAACAGCAGAATTAAAACCTAATTCTAAAATTAATATTGAAAAGGTTTTAAAAGAAGCCATGAATGGTGCTACAAAGCAATACCGTGGAAATAATATGTTTGATGGAGCAGATTATAAAGTCGTTAGAAATGATACATCCATTAAGGCTGGGTATTTTTATGTAAGTTTTAATCCAGGGATGGGATTTTGGTTTAGACCGTATAATATGCAAATATTTACAAAAAGATGTTGGTATAGCGTTGAGGGAAACTTTACCTCTAATGATATAAAAAAGAATGGAAAGATAATTGAAAATTTTCTTAAATCATTAAAGTTTATTGAAGACGATGTTAGAGAAAGTAATAAGGCTATTGAAAGAGAAAGAGAAAGCAAGAGAAAAAACATTAGCCAACCATCTTTTAAAGTACCTACTTACAATTCCGGAACGAATGTTGACCTGAATTATATTTCGGTTACTTTGCCGGATGGATTTGAGTATGTAACCTCGAATCATTTGCCAACCAACGATAGTAAGGCAGAGAATTTATTAAAAGAATATGAGATGGTGGCTGCATCTGCTGATTGTAAGGGAAAATTAAAGAATTACAGAGATACTATGCTCGGAATAAATATAACCGAAGCGGCTGAGTCAAACATTGATCAGGTTATATGGAATCATGTCGATGATGCACTTGCCGGAAGGGTTGATTTAAATATGGGTGGCTCCCCAATAAAAATTATTGACGGTGGGGAAGGATATCTTATTGGTTATGGAAAGGGAAATGAGTGTAATTCTGATGATGAACCATACTGGGTTATATATTTTGTAGTGGTATTCTTTGGCGATATGCAGCAAACTTGCAATTTGTATTTTAATTCGAAGAGAACGACAGCTAAGAATTACAAACAGACAATTGAAGAATTTTGTCAGAGGATTTCAGTGAATTTAGAATCTGCCAAAACAAAGCAAATTGAAAATTTTAAACATCAATTTGGAGAGTTTGCTAGTGATAATGGCAAAATAGATGCTGTAGTTGTGTCCCAGTTATATACGAAAGATGTTATCTTTCATAATGAGAATGAAATACTTTATGATGGAAAGCGGACTGTTGTAACAGGTTTTCAGATGAATGCTGAATTGATATATGATTATCCTGCTATTGTAGAGAATTCTAAAGCTTTTGCAAGAGAATTATTTGATTTGTTTACATATGTTGAAAACAACAAAAAATTAAAACTGGCTAAATCTAAAACGCACAAGGAATTATTAAAAGCTACTAGGGGATTTCCATTAACTGGTGCATTGGTTTTTGAATTATGTGCATGGCATATGCTTCTTATAGCAAAAGCAGAACCAAATAAATACAATGTTGCAATTGATAATAATTTGATTTATGGGATTCCGGATGCATATTCTTATGTAGGTGAATTTATCAAAACATTACGCGGATATAATGAGATATATGAAGATTTTGAGATTACATTTGCTTCGACAATTAATATGGATTCACCATGTGATAATATATCTAAACCTGTAGAAGGTGCAGCTGAATTTGAAAGTATTAAAAAGCTGTTTGTTGAAGGCGAAAAGGATTTGGATGGATTTAATGATTCAAGCAGTAATAATATTATTGCTGAGGCAGAAGATGCAAACTCAAATAAACATTCCAAAATATCCCTTGATTCAATAAAATCTACAGTTAGTGATATAAAATCATTTGAAATATCGGATGATATAAATGTATTAAGGGTATTTGTTAATGAATTTGAAGATAATTGGAATAATGCCATTGAAGAATCCAATGAAGAGATTATGTCTAGCAAGGATGTTCCGATTACGAGATCTAATGATGTAAGAATAAGGAAGATAAATGAAAATACGGAGAATGTGATAAATATATATGCCACTAAGCTTCAAGAAGTTATGAAAAAGCTTGACGAAATCGGAAGCGAGTTACAAAAGAATGAGGCTCCAGATGATAGCATAATCAAGATTGCTAATTTAGTTTCAGAGTGTTTTGAAAAGCTTCATATAAAGACTTCTGTATGTGCATACAAGGAAGAAAAAGAGTTTAAGTATAATATAGACAATGAATTCTCCAATATTTCCAGAAAATGGAAAAGAATTTATAAAGCTTTACCATCTGTAAAACAGCAGGCTATCAAACAATCTATAGATGAAAAACAAATTGAACTGCATGATCTTTTGAAATTTTTAGAAGATGATTACTCTCATAGAGATAATATAACTCGAGAAATTGGTGAGTTAAAAGCTGAAATCGATAGTGTTCGAGAAAAATATACTTCTATTGAGGGGGATATAAATTACAAGCAGGAACAGCACGATAATGACATTAATGCGATAAATGAGTCTATATCTAAATGTGAGAATATGTTGCAGAATGCTTCTGAAGCAGTAAAAGAAAAAGAGGCTGAAATAAAATCTAAAAAAGCTGATTTTTCCACAAAGGTAAAAACAAAGAAACAATCAAAAAAAGACTTAGAAAAGAAGCTGGATGAATTACAAAATCATCGTCAAATATTAGAGCAAGATAGTTTGACGAAAAAAACAGCATTAGATAAGGCGTTTCTGTTTAAGAAAAATAAAAGAATTCAGTATGACGAGTCATTAGAGAGACTTAGGTTAAATGATATAGAAATTCGCAAATGTGAAACTGACATAAATTATGCATCTTCTGAAATAAATAGCATTGAAAAAGAAAAAGAACAGGCGATTGATTCTTTGAACTCAGAATTGGAAGAGTTAAAAAATGAGAAGGCTAGGTCTAAGGCAGATATAGATGCATTCAAGGAAAAGAAAAAGTATATAGAATCAGAAGTCAAAGAATTAAATAAAAAACTAAAAGATACAAAAATAGAATTGAATGAATTAGAAAAGAAATTGAAAAAGACTAATTCTAATCTGGATATTATAAATTCTTCTATAGATGAAAAAGAAAAAACAAGGGATTTATTGCAAGAAGATATTGAAACATTAAACAAAGATTTATTAGAAATATGAAAAAAGAGGAGGTTGTTTTATGGCTGATGTAGTAGGTAAAAATGGGAAAATAGATGGGGTTTTTGCTGCGCAGGTTTTATTAGGAGAAGATTTATTCTTCTTCAATGATGGTGAAATAGTATTTGATGGTTCTCATCATATAATTAGGGGAATACAGATTAATGGAGAAAAAATAAATGAAATTCCAGGACTACTAGAAAATGCTCAGGCTTTGGCCATGGGATTGGCTGATTGTATGATGACGGTGGAGCAAAATGAAAAGCTCTTTTGTCCTATTTCAGAAATTGATGATGAGTTAAAACCGTTTATTTATGATGAAAACTTGACTGGGATAACTTTAATGCATTTATTTGCGTGGCATCTTTTGAAAATAGTAGAAGGTGATTCAATGGGAGATGCGTTAGAGGCAGTAGGAAAAGAATCTGTAAGTAAACATGACTTTACTATTGTGGGTGATACTAGAGTTCTTAATGGAATTCCTGATTCGCATAAATTGATTGATGAATTGATACATAGTCTATTGCGATACAACGACGATGATAGGGAAATAAGTGTAAATTATATTGGCATGAGAAATTTTGATGTATAAGTGATTAAATATTTGAAAGAAAAAATGCAGAAACTTTATACTGATTGTTTCGTAAAAAGAAGGAGGCATAATAATGGGATATTGGGATTATAGTAATATTGGATTTTCTTGTACTAAGAAAAATGCAAAGCAGGTAAGAAAGTTGTTGGAATGTATGGGAGTTGATTTTGATGACCTTCACGGATCTGAAGCTGGAATAATAAATTCAAAGTTTTGGGATGCTGAACTTGGATGTGATAATAGTGGATTTAAAACAGAAGAAATATATACAATAGTAAATAGATTGTTTGAAGGCACCACAATTTTCTATGAAAGTGAAGAAGGAAATAATACAAGTGATTACTATACAAGGTATGAAGAAATATATGATCCTAAAGCAAATATAGTTTTCGTAGGAGAAAAGAATTATTGCTATGATGGAAATGAAGTTTTTGGTCAAAGTGCATATGACTTAATAAAAGATGAATGTGAAGCTGCCGCTAAAAAACAGGGTATACCGATAGAATGGGGGGATTATTATCCAGAAGGCGAGGAATTTTATTATCTTTGTGAAGGTATTTTAGAGGACAATGGAGGAATAGAGGGACTTGGTACAAAAGAAACTACAAAAGAAATTCCAAATGTTGAAATAAAACAAGAAGAAATAAAAAGACTGATTGATGATGCTGCTAAACGTGGATACAACAGTTTGGTTGAGATGCTATTAAAAGGTTTTGATATTAAATATGAGTCGCCATTTCTGTCTGAATCTACAGAAGATAATAATCATAGTTTTGAAGAAAAAAATAAATGTGCAGAAATGGTGCGTAAAAAATTAGATGAGCTGGGCGGTAGGTTTGAGCTTCAAGCAACTCAGTTTGAGGGGCGAAATGATCGAATAGAGATAATAAAGGTAGGTGAAAAACTGACTTTATTTAGAGAACCTGACAGTGAATTTGATCCTAATTCTATTGATGTAAGGTGGAACAACAATACAATGGGATATTTACCTTGGGATGCAGCAGAAGTGTTAGCGGATCCGTTAGATGAAGAGTTGATAGATGCTGTTGCGGAAGTGGTAGAAGTAATTCCGCTTTCAACAAGATCCAAAAGGTGCAAAAAAGGGTTGTTATATGTAAAGATATCTGTTGAACCAAACAAATCAAAAAAGTAACAAAAAAAGTGTGACAATAGGCAAAGAGTATTAATTAAGAAGAAATCATATACAGCTGAAAGATAAATCTTTGTGGTTTTAGAGTGAACAATATAGTCAAAATATTATGTAAACTTTGTTTTTTCCGGATAGTAACAAAATTGAAAAAAGGTTCAGTAAATCACTGAACCCTTTACTGAACCTTTTAAACCGAGAAAACATGAGCTTTTACGGCCTTAGACGATTTGTAAAAAATGGTAAAATCCAGACGGGATAAGGGCTACGGACGTAGACGAACATACACAATGTTATGTAAACTACACCCCATAAGTAACAAAATACCTTCTCCAAAAGAGCTCGTCTACCCCGACGAGCTCTTTTACTATCCCTTTATTCATGCGGGTTCCCGCGATTTTAGAAAAAATTCCCAAACCTCTAAAAAAG